>VAPK010384295.1_pt1 | contig 26176 bp, 25 predicted proteins | sample 3395031 | NCBI WGS metagenome assembly VAPK01 (sample SAMN08290443, study PRJNA428436) | hydrothermal vent metagenome | isolation source: Deep-sea hydrothermal vent chimney 1 | place: Pacific Ocean: Juan De Fuca Ridge
AAGTCGGCCCCTGCAGACAGACTTCGAGAGGCCTACTCTCATCTTCATTACAGTTCCACAAAAAAAAAAAATCTTTTCTGTGTTCGTGGCACACATCCCTCCGGCACCTTTTTCGGCACCTTTTTCGTTCCCTTAACTTTCGAAGTATGGTTCACCAGTTGACCAGTAAAAATCATATTCCTTTTCTAAGCCTTTTAAATAAGGGTTTACATCTGATGCAAATTCTAGAGCTTGAATAGAATCCATTCCATGTACTTCCTCTATTATATTTTGAGGTAAACCATCAAACTCAATTTTACAAGCAGCTGCACCGTGAGGAAATTCAAAATTTACCGTGCCTTCATCAATCAGATAAGGTGCGCTAATCCTGACAACTAATTTCGTTCGACCAGACTCTCCTTTTAATGAATATAAAAGCTCTCTTTTTGCAATATACTTTTCCATATAAACACCTATTATTCATAACCCATACATTTACGATATGTTTTATTTGCAGCAGCCCAACATCGGAATTGCGTCATACCTGTTAAGGATGCACAAGTGTTTAGCATACTATCTTTAACTGCCTGACAATTCTTTTTATCAGGTTTTGGATTGTCACAACTCTTTGGTTTATCCTGCCCATAGCCATCATCCATCGGATCTGGTCCAGTATCTTCCTCAGGAGGTACCCACTCATCTGAACACATTTTAAACATTAAACATAGTAAACCACTATTGATGCCACTTGCTGCATCAAAGCCAGGGATATCCCATACATAGTTTATATCAGTTCCATCAGGTGTTACTGATGGTGGAATATAAACTGGGGATGGAAAATAAATAGTAGTTTCATCGCCTTGAGCCAAGCCAAGCTGGTCAGTATAACTTAAAGGATTCCCCCCAACATACCCATAAGTATTCAACCCACCATCTAAACCAATCGGATCAGATTGTACATATCGACCCGTTGAAGGGTCATAGTCCCTGAAGTAATTGTAGTGTAACCCCGTCTCTGCATCATAGTATTGTCCCGCGAAACGTAAGTTAAATGTAAACTTGTTCCCATCTCCATCAGGATCTTCATTCGCGGCTGTCTTACCAAATGGATCACTGTGCCATGACCAGATTGTTGTATTGTTTGTATCTGTTATGATGCGTGGTGTTCCCAGGTGATCGGTATGAATATAATTAACCACATTATTCATCATCACACCTACGGGTTGATTCCCAAGATAAATTATTTCCTGTTTCACATTGCCTGTAGCATTATATTCACCAATAAGCTGGCCGCGTTCATTATAGACGAAGCGTGTTTCAATTATGTGTTTTGGTTGGGTTACAGATAATGCTAAATAGTTGTCTGCTTTAACTTGTGATGCATCTGCAATAACCGTTTGTTCTGCTGCTAATGTTTGCAGGTTAATGGCATCAAGTTTGTTTTGCGTTGCCGTTGCAAGTAATGTGATAGCTTGTTGCTCAGCAGTGGTTGCATTTGCAATTAAAGTATCCGCTTGCAAGCGTAAATCAGTCACTTGTTGCGCTAAATTATCGGCATAGATTTGAACTGCATCCGCGATGACTGTCAGCAGGTCAACAATCGCCTGATAAAGACTATTAAGAATACTTTGTATGAAACTTGTTGCGGGTTCAATAATCAATGCTTGATAATCTGCAACACTGGCATAAAGTTCATTTGCAATTGTCTGTACGGATTGTTGTTCTGTTTCTATCAAATCTGCTTGCTGGTTTAAACTTTGTGCCTCTGCTCTATCTGCAACTGCTTGCTGATTTAAAGCTTGTGCTTGTGTTTCATTATTTAATGCCTGTGCAAGTAAACTATTAGCCTGTTCGGTATAACCTGATGCCTGTAAACGGGCTTCATCTGCTGCTTGCTGATAATGACTGTTTAAAAGTACATAGTCTGGACCTTTATTATTTGCTTGTTTAACTATACGTTGTCCTAATGCATTGATTTGATACGTTGCATCGTCGGTACTAGTACCGCAAATAGCTTCTTCACCTGCAGGACAATCTTGCGGATAGTTCACGTTGATTAAACGATTACGACTACCATAGTTAAACGTATTCTCCCCATCGCTAATAATATTGCCGTTTGCATCATACTGATACGTTTTAGCCACATTGCCACTTATAGAGAGCAACTGGTTACTGATAGCATCATAGTTATAATTGTCCGAAGTGGTTTCTTCAGTAAAGCTGAGTCGATTACCATTGGCATCATAGCTCATCGTTTGATTAAAGGTGGCGTCATTGGCGGCGGTTAACCGATTAAGAGCATCATAACCAAACACTTGATTAACCTGGGTGTCGTTAATGGAAGTGATGTTACCTTTTGTATCATATCCAAGCGTACGGGTATCACTGGCAAGCGACTGTGAGATAAGTTGTCCATCTAAATCATACCCACGACTATGGACAGTTCCATTACCCCATATCCAGCTTTTAACTGAAGAAAATACTTCATAATTAATATTATTCAGCAGGGATTGACCGTTCACAGTCAAGCCACTGAGCTGTCCATTACGATAGCTATAGCTTACAACACTCCCTGAAGGATACCTCATACTGCTCATACGTCCCTGTGTATCATAGCTATAGGTTGTTGTTAAACTAATGGTATTCACTGTTTGTGTTTTATTCAGTAAACGTCCATAAACATCATAAACATACGTTAAACTGCTTAACCCATTTGTTGTGCTATTCGTATTTACACCGGTTAAACGACCTGATTGCTTTACACCCTGATCATAAACATAACTCACAATCGTATTATCAGCATAAGTCGTTTGTGTTAAACGATTTAATACATCGTACTGATAGGTGGTAGTTTGCCCTTTTGCATCTGTTTGTGACAACACATTACCGGCAGTATCATAACTATATGCTGTTAACCCTGTTTCAGGACTGGTTTGACTTGTACGATCACCAATACCATTGTACGTATAGGTGGTTGTTATGCCATTTGCATCTGTAACAGATGCTAGATTACCCTGGTTATCATAACCATAAGTCGTATCACCATTTAATGGATCGGTAATGCTAATAACACGATTTAATGCATCAAATGCAGATGTGGTTGTTGAGTTTGCAGCATCAGTTGTTGTAAGCCGGTTACCATTGGCATCATAGCCGTAAGATGTGGTTTGATTTTGAGCACCAATACTTTGAGTTAGTTGACTTAATACATTGAAAACCCGGGTACGGGTACGAACTAAAGCATTACCTGGATCAAAACTATCTTCTTTTAAGCGATTACCTAAAGCATCCAGTGTATACGTAATACTATTTCCAACCTGATCACTAATACTTATTAAGCGATGTGCTGCATCATAACCATAATTTAATAATTTTCCGTCAGGTAAATTAATACTTGTAAGGTTACCGACTGCATCATAGCTAAACGTAGTAGTCAGACTATTACCATCACCGGTAACTGTACGGGTTAATAACCATCCTCTTACATCATAAGTGAGTTGTGTAACAAGACCATTGGAATCAACCAGTGTTAAAGGTTGATTCCTCATATCGTATGCAGTAATTTGTGTAACGTGACCCAGAGCATTTGTTACACTAACAATGTTACCTTTAACATCATAAGCATACGTGGTGATATCATTAACATTAGTACGAGCACCATCAACACTGAGTACCTGACCATAAGCATTATAAGTATATGTCCAGGTACGTGATTTGTTATTGTTGGTATCTATTTGAGTTCTGGTTAATAAATTGCCTTTTTCATCATAAGTAAGGTCAGTTATGTTATCCGCTTGTGTGATTTTAACAGGAAGCGGATATGTTGAATGCCATGAAGTTGTAGTAACACGTTCTGCCGGTGTTCCCGTTGCTTCAGTACGACTTATTGGTAAACCACGTAAATTATTAACAAACGTGGTGACGTTACCGTTAAAGTCCGTTGAACTTGCAACATAACCATTAGCATCATAAGTAGTATGGGTAGCTTTGCCGCCACATGAGCCACAGGGTGCCCCTTCAATATCTGTCAGAAGTTTTTTACCATTAATAGTGGTAAAACGGTATGTCCTTATCTGACCTAAAGCATCAGTTACTGTTGAAGTGTCAGCATCAATATAATCAACATTTACTTTATCTGCACCACCTGCAAGTTCAGATGTAATTGCTCGACCTAAAGCATCATAAGTAAATGTCATATGTCGTTCGTTATTACCATTAGTAATACCGGTTAAGGCATTCGGGAAACGTGCATCTTCGTAGAAATACGTTTTAACGCTGTTATCTTCACGCTTAACTGTACTGAAGTTATTCTCTGCATCATAACCATAAACCAGTTCGCTATTATCCGGTAAAGTTACGCTGGTTAATTTTGTTCCTGTATACGCAAAGATTAATGACTGTCCAAAAGAATCCGTTACTGTTTCGAGTAAACCCGTTGTTTGGTTATAGGCTAGGATTTGCTGTATACCTGTACGACTAGTAGTTGATATCAACTGCCCTGTCAGGTTGTATTCTTCAACAGTGTCTTGTGCAGTGGTTAAGGTGTAACCCGTTGCAGTTTGTTCAAGTGAAACATCAGTATTCGAAGGTGCCGTCCAAACAGAATTCACTAAGGTGAATTTTATAATATTGCCATTGGCTCGCTCGATAACGATACTATCTTGAGGTGGATTCAGTGAAAGCCCACCTTGTGAATCATCACGCAGAGTTATACTACCTAACGGTAATGCATATGCATCTTGTATCTGACAAGTATTATTTAGGTATACAGCTGTGCTGTTAGTAAGTGCAGTTCTAGATAAAGTACCTTTTATTTCATTCCAGCCTGATTCACATGCAAGTTGTTCCGTACTGTATATACTTGAGAAGCTACTGTTACTGCTATCATGCGGTGCTTCTACAGTATGTATGTTTGCTATAAGTGATGCAGTGTAGCTATGACGCCAGTTAACACCTACTGTAGAACTTTTGTTTTTATTGCTATTATAAAAACGTGTAAATTTAAGCGGTGAAAGACCTGACGCATTAAAATCTTTTTCTACTCGAGATTTATTGCCGTTTGTCGTATTGATAGGATGACCAGTAGAAGCTGACGGTGAATATGTACCTGCTCCAGAATCACAAGACCCATTAGGATCTTTAGGTGGCGCATCAACATAATCATCACCGCTAATATAAGGTGCTGGAGGTGGTGGTTCTGATGAGGCAACACAAGATGTCGTTACCGTATCAAAAACTAAAGGTGCATCACAAGTCCAATTATAGATAAGCGGGTTGTAACTAAATCGTGTAGAAGTACAATATGCATTATATGTAATTATACAATGTGGATTAGCTTCAGGGCTGTCTACATAATAATCAATTCCACAGTGCCCTTTATCCGCTTCACCTTCAGACCAACGCGAAAAAGTATCATCACATGCTGCTTGATGAGTTAGATAATAACTAAACGGTTGTGAGTAGCTATTCCTGTACCATGTTGCAGCAAAGGATATAGATGAAATTAAACTCATCATTAATAGAACAATAAATACTTTTGCTAAATATGACTTATTCATCAGTTATCCACCTTAATTAATTGCTATCAAAACACGCATTCATTATGTATTCCACAAAGGTATTTAATCTTTGTACTAATACATATCTTATATTCTGTATGTATGGGTGGGGGGGTATGAGAAAAATAACATCACATTAAGCAAATTCAAACTTACTTAACAAAAAAACCAATTAATTAGATGACTTATTTAAAATAAAATGATGCGATTCACTAATCCTTGTTAAAGATTCCTAAAGCTTTTTATAGCTAAGCCTTGCAAATAAATTAACCCTTGCTTTTTTTATATCCTGCTCCTAAAAAGCATATTTAGCAAATAGTTATTTAAATGTTTAATTCTAAACATTTAAATATTTTTCTTAAAATCGAAAAACATAGAGTTAAAAATGAATAGGGTAAGAGGGGTCGAACCAAGCTAACCCATTGAAATAATTTGAATTATTATTTAAAAAGGTTCATTATTTAGCTTTAAAACACTGTTTTTAAACTTAAAACAATTACTTTAAGGAAGAAGTAATATGGCGAGAGCCAACCGACATTTTCTGCCAAACCAGGTTTGGCACATTACTCATCGTTGTCATCAAAAAGATTTTCTCTTAAAGTTTTCCAAAGACAGGCAGGGGGCTTATTGGGAAGACCGCTATCATGCAACAGCAATTGAAAGTAATAATCACTTACATCGCTGTATTACCTACATCGATTTAAATATGGTACGTGCAGGCGTTGTTTTGAACATCCTAAATATTGGCCACAGGGTGGCTACACAGAAATACAAAATCCACCACGTCGTTACGCAATAATAAACCTGCCGGTGCTTGCTCAGTTGTGTGGTTTTAAAAGCATTGAATCGTTACAAGATGCTCATCGGCAATGGGTGGAAACCGCTCTAAAAAACAACGCTAAACAGCGTCAATCCTTTTGTTCAAACGGTGTTGCGGTAGGAAGTGAAGGCTTTATTGAAAGGATTCAAGCTGAATCGGGTGTGCTAGCGAGCGGTCGGTCCTGTAAGCCTGAAGGAGAATACTTTGCTTTAAAAGAGCCTGATGCTACTTACGATGTTACTTTTGGGCTAAAAAGGCCCTTTTAAGCACTTAAAATAGCTGTTTTAGTATAATAAACCTCTAAATATTAATGGGTTAGCGTGGTTCGACCCTAATATACTAGTTTACCAATATATGGGGACAGCTGATGTATTGTACTTTCGGTATGAGTACAAGATTCAGCCCAATCTATTGGAGCATATTTCGCTCTCTTCGAAAGTATTGGTAAATCGTCATATAAGCGTTCAAGCATAGTATTTTTTACATTATAGAATTATAATTTTCTTATACCATTATATAGATACAAAATAACTACTCTAAATTTCCCACAATAAATAGCCAGATTAGCATAATCTGAGATTATTATTTCGATATAAATCATATACTTCTTAAGCTTTTCTTATCTAAATACAACTAAAAATATCACTCACATAAACAAATAATCAGTATTAAGAATCAATTGACCTTTAAATCACCCTAAATAGAAGATACAAGCCTAATCTAGACATAGTTATATCTATCAACACCTTGTATTTTACTTAACTTTATCCGATAATAAATGTACGGCATATTGCCGCATACGATAAGAAGTTAGGTGAAAATAATGGCACAAACAGCACCAAGAGAACGTATTGAAATGCGAGTCGATGCAGATGTAAAACAGCTGGCGGAAAGAGCATCTGCTGTACTTGGCTGTGCCTCACTAACAGAGTTTATCACTCGTTTAATTCGTGACAATGCCCCCTCAATATTGCAGCACGAATCATCAATTCAGCTAACAAATTCCCAATTTGACAATTTCATGGCCATTTGTGAAGACACTGAGCGTAAACCCAGTGATCGCCTTGTAGATGCTGCTAAACGGTTGGATGCTGAGGGGTTTTAATTGGCATTTTCACAAGAATTTGTCATCGTTGATAAAGCACAACACGATCTAAAAAAATTCAGTTGCGGCAAACCCGATATGGATACCTTTCTGGCACGTTTTGCCGTTAAGAATATGCAGTTGGGACTCAGCCGTACATGGGTTTTGCCTATCGTTAACGAAAACCCTGCTACTCAAAAATCACCAATAGCAGCTTACTATTCTCTTGCTTCGTGCACTGTTGATCGTGAGTCTATTCCCACAGATAAAAGTTTACCAGGATACCCAGTGCCCGTCGTACTACTTGCAAGACTCGCGGTTGATAAAGAATTTTCAGGGCAGCGACTTGGCGAAAAAACATTAATTACATCACTAAGAAAAGCAGTAGAACTAACCGACACAGGATTACCTGCATTAGGCGTCATACTTGATGTCTTGGATGAAGATGCGCTTCGTTTTTATCAACACTATGACATGCTTGAATCTTTTACCGATGCTCCCATGCGATTGTTTGTATCCATGAATACATTAAAACAAATTCCAACAAGCTAACTAATTTAAGGGTTCTCTAGGATCTTGTTGTCTTTCCATCCTCGCTGGATGTATCGCAGTATGAATCTCCTTCAACTTTTTGATGGAAACCTGAGTATAAATCTGTGTTGATGTCAGGTTTGCGTGACCTAACATCTCCTGGATATAACAAATATCTACTCCATTTATAGAACATAAGTGTAGCCATCGTATTACGGAATAGATGGCAAGCACCAGGCTTATCAATACCAACGGATTAAATCAACAAAACAATGAGATTTGGGGGGGGAAGGGGTTCATTTTCCCCTCTTCCCTTTCATGCGTTTTACTTTACCGTTCAGCCATATGTTTGCAACAAGCATTTATAGCAATGACAGGGAACTCATAAAACAATCAAGGCGAATCAAGGGGTCAGAGCATTTGATTTTAATTAAAACTATGATGCTGGTTTACGACGACCAATAAAGCTTTATAGATAATCGTCCCACTTAATCGATCTGTCTCCGGCTACAAAAAAATGGGGGTTCAATAAATCATCTTTTGTGTTATATCGCAGACGTTGCATGCTCGTATCAGTAATGGCACCACAGGCTTCTTCCACCACACATTGTGCTGCGGCAGTATCCCACTCAGAAGTGGGGCCTAAACGCGCATAAAGATCGGCTTTGCCTTCAGCCACCAAACAGGATTTTAAAGCACTGCCTACACGAATAATTTCATGCTCACCTAAATTGCCAAGAAAAGCTTTAATTTCTTCCGTTGGGTGCGAGCGACCACATGCAACAATTGTTTTTCTGTTACATTTTTCACGGACATGAATTGCTTTTGGTTTATTTGTGCTTTCTTGTTTAAAGGCGCCCTGACCTTTTGCTGCATAATACAAAACACCTATCACTGGTGCATACACCACACCCATAACTGATTCATCAGCATCAATCAAAGCAATATTGACTGTAAATTCACCATTGCGTTTTATAAACTCACGAGTGCCATCCAGTGGATCAATCAACCAATAGCGTGGCCAGGTCTGTCGTTCTGAATATGGCGTTGGTTTCGCTTCTTCCGTAAGAATAGGTAAGTGCGGTGTTAACTCTTTAAGGCTGGACTCAATCACTTTATTTGCTGCCAAATCGGCTTCAGTGACGGGAGTATGATCTGTCTTTTGTTCTACAGAAAAACCCGCATCATAAACTTCCATAATCACCTTTCCGGCCTGATACGCAATTTGTATCACAGGATCAAGTAATTCTTTAAGATCGTGTTTTTCCATAATTTAATAACCTGAAAATAGACCGCTATTATCTGCTATAGAAGACTAACTATATCATTATCCCAGCTAAAAATTACCACAAAAAACTGTTACAATAGCATCCATCTTCTTTTTTATTATAGCCTCTACCTAAATGCTTGACTGGAATAACATCACTACCGTACTGCTTGATATGGACGGTACTTTACTCGATTTACATTTTGATAATTACTTTTGGCAGCATCATGTTCCCTTACGTTACGCCGAAAAAAATCAACTACAGCTTGATGATGCCCACGATATATTAATTCCAAAATTTAAATCTGCCGAAGGTACTATGAACTGGTACTGTGTTGATTTCTGGTCAGAGCAACTCAATCTTGATATTGCACAATTAAAGGCAGAAGTTGATCATCTGATTGCCGTGCATCCGCATGTGGTTGAATTTTTGCAAGGTATCAGGGAAAAGGGCAAACATATTGTGCTGGTTACCAACGCACATCAAAAAAGCTTAATGCTAAAAATGGATCGTACTGCATTACATCATCACTTTGATAATATTGTTTGCGCACATGACTTTGGCTTGCCAAAAGAAGCCCCTGAATTTTGGTCTAAACTGAATCAAAAATACCCTTTTGATAAAGAACAAACGCTACTGGTTGACGATACTTTATCCGTACTGCGTTCTGCGCAGCAATATGGAATTAAAAATTTATTAGCGGTACTCAATCCCGATAGTCAAAGTCCGCAACGGGAAACTGAAGAGTTTCAGGCAATTAAAGATTTTCGAGATATTACGCCCTAAGGTCAAAACTTCAACGATGCCAGAACGTGCGGAGCAGGTTAGTGTAATACTGACGAAATGCGCAGCGATTCATTAAGTGCAGAGACGCAAAGAGAATGCAAAGAAAATCTTTATTTTTAAAATCATATATTCAGTGAGTCTTGTGATTTTTAATTAAATATCTTTTTTCTTTCTCTGCGTCCTTTGCGCCTCTGCGGTGAGATTTCTATTTTTTATTCTTCAAACCGCTGATCCCACTTTTTAAAGCGTTTCCGACAATATTCATCAAGTTCCTGGTAGGTTTTGAAGTAATATTCAAAATGAATATCCGCCGGTTCATCGTATTCACAAAAGTCATTCGAATAGTCCCGGCAAATTTGTGGGCGGGTTTCATATATCCCACACCCTCCTTTAGCCTTTAAAAACTGGCACTTATTCATGGCAATCAAAAACCAGCCATCTTCATCTTTATACGCCTGCATATCCTGGTGAGCTAATTGCCAGAGCATATGGTCAAAGTCAGATATAGAGCGAGGGGTTTCCATTTCCTGGGTCACATAAATACAACACTTTGTACCCGCACAAAAAGAACATTTATTTTCGGGAGTTATCTCCATTTTTTGCACATTTTTGTTGGCAGACATTCAAATACACCTTTAATATAGGTAACGAATAAAACCGCAGTATACCTGCTTGGCCCATTAGGCAAAAATGTTAAAAAAACTCTTTAAAAATGACTATTGGCAGGATAGTGAGTCAAACCAGGCAATTGTCCGTTTGCTCCTCAGTATTCTGGTTACTGTTCAAATCGGCTATGGGATAAAGATGAATTATTATCCGGCCCGCTTTAATGAGTTTCTCGGCCTCGCCATCGCCTTTAATAGTTTTTCAATCATCAGCTTAATTTCAGTTAAATATTACCCTCATTCCAGGTTAAGAACCTACCTGTCTATTCCTGCTGATGTCATTGGTGTTAGTTATGCAATGCTACTAACCGATACCGGCCCTTTTAGCCCGCTGTTTTTGTTATATCCATGGATGTATGTCAGTTATGCCGTGCGCTATGGCATTCATCATTTATATTATGTTGCACTAAGTTGTATAACTGCCTTTATCATTATTCTTGGACTTACAAATACATGGTCTAGCCACTCTCTGGATGCCATGGTTTTTTTAGTATTTTTAATCATGCTGCCGTTGTATCTCAAAGTTATTTTAAAACGGATAATAACTGAACGGGAAGAAAAAGAACGTGCGCTAAAGGCTCGCAATGAATTTCTTGCCACCATGAGTCATGAAATAAGAACACCCATGAGTGGTATTATTGGTATGACCAGTTTGCTGGAACGTACCAACCTGGATGAGCAACAGCAGGAATACATTTCCGCACTACGTGATACATCGGCAGTGCTTCATTCTTTAATTAATGATGTGCTGGATCTTTCCAAGCTTGAAGCAAAAAAATCAAAGCTCGATTTACAGCCGATAAATCTTTTTAAATTCATAGACAGTACTGTTCAGGTTTTTGTATCACGAGCCAAAGCTAAAAATATCAAACTTGATTGTCAACTTGAAAATATTCCTGAGATTATTCTTGCAGACGCAAACCATTTACGACAAATCCTGTTAAACCTGATCAGTAATGCTGTTAAATTTACCCAGGCAGGCAGTGTTTTGATCAATGTTAAGGGCAATAAAAAAGAAAATAATAGTTGGAATGTTAAGTTTAAAATTATTGATACTGGCTCAGGTATTGAGCATAAACATTTACAACGTATTTTTGATGCCTTTTATCAATGTAACCAGATTTCAAATTTACCTCATCAGGGCACAGGCCTTGGTACTGCAATTTCTAAAGAGCTTGTTGAGCTTATGGGTGGAGAAATTGGTTTGTCCAGCATTTATGGCCAGGGCTCAACATTCTGGTTTGAATTACCCTTGCAAGCAATTGATAGCAGTTCTCAACCCGCTGACTCGCTAACAGACAAAAATATTTCCACACAAATCGCAAAATCATTCAATATTCTGGTTGCGGAAGACAACGTAATCAATGCAAAGGTCATCACAACATTTCTTGAAGACGAAGGCCATACTGTTACTTTAGTGGTCACGGGTAAAGAAGCAATAAAAGCGTTAACCGCCAACAAATATGATATGGTATTCATGGACATGAGGATGCCCGGTATCAACGGGACTGAAGCGACGACACAATGGCGGCAGCTTGAAACAGAAGATTCTCATATTCCAATTATTGCGCTAACGGCAAATGCATCCCCAGCAGATCGCCAGCAATGTCTTGCTTCCGGTATGGATGATTTTTTAGTTAAGCCTGTTAGTTCCGAACAACTAAATAACATGATCAAAAAATATAATTAACAAACATGAGCCTATCAAATAAAAATTCCAATTACGAGCTTAGGAAACAGCTCAAAGCACTCATGTTACAGGCTCAGAAAAATACCGATAAACTACAAAAATTACAGCAGCAGGAATTGCATTTCATAAGCGCAAGCAGCCTGCCTGAATTAATTGACTTAACTTTACAGCAATACCGGGATGCCTATGAGCTTGATTATGTCTCTCTTTTACTCATTGATCAGAGTTATGAAATACGACATGTTATTGAATTTATGAGCCCGGGTTTACTTAAACTCCCGACTCTTATTTTTGCAGATTCTCACGCTCAGCTGGAAAACGTGGTCATTGCCCAGGCTGCTGCCAAGGAAAAGATAAACCCTGCCGAACTGCAAAAAACATTATTTCCAAACTTCAAAAATGAACCTTATCTTGGAGAGTGTACCGATGCATGTCGAGATACACTCTTCCCCTCTATGAACAATAAACCGGCAAGCGTAGCAATTTTACCTTTAATTCGTCATAACAAGCTTATTGGCTCACTTAATCTCTCCAGTTTTGATACAGCACGTTTTGTACCTGGAACAGCAACTGACTTAATAACACGCCTGTCTTCTATTCTTGCTGTTTGTATTGAAAATGCGGTTAACAATGAAAAATTAAAACTGCTTGGCTTAACCGATGCACTTACAGGCATTCATAATCGTCGTTACTTTATGGAACGACTTGAAGAAGAAGTTGTTCGCAGCTTAAGACAAAAACTTCCTGTAAGCTGTTTATTTATTGATATTGATCACTTCAAATCATTTAATGATCTTTATGGTCACTCGGTCGGTGATCAGGTTTTACGTTATGTTGCCAATATCATCAAAAAACAAATGCGCTTAAGTGATGTATTAGCTCGTTATGGCGGTGAGGAATTTGCCGTTTTGCTGACTAATACAGATACTATTCTTGCACAGGAAGTTGCTGAACGTATTCGTTCCTCTATAGCCAACGCAATTTTAAAAGTAGATAGTCTACCGGACGATCTAAATGTTACCGTTTCAATTGGTTGCACCACATTAACAAAATCAGACAGTCAAAATATTAACTCCCTTGGAGAAAATTTACTTAATGCAGCTGATCAGGCTTTATACGTTTCTAAAGACTCTGGCAGAAACTGCATAAGTGTTTCAGACTTCAATGCGTTTGCAGCGGCGCAAGTAGCAAATCAAAGTTTTTAGGTAAGACGTACTGCAACACTTCTTTACCCTCTTCTTTATAAATCAGATCCAGACCTTTCTCCGGATAAAGATAATGCCAGCCGATTTCTTTTGTTTGTAATTTTATTTTATATGCCGGTTGTCCAAAACGATTAATGATCGTTTTTTCATCTAACTGCACTGTTGGAATATAAATTAGATTTTTTACTAATAATTTTTTTGATTTGTCTGATTCAGGTTTATCAAGATCATAACGTTTACCTTTGTTTTCAGTTCGCTTTTGCTTGCTGCTTTCATTCTTTATTTTATTAAGTTTTTTATCAGATACATTAAGCGTAATAATAAAACTTCCGATCAAACCGCCTAACGACACGTTCTTATAATAAGCTTCCAGCGACAACTTATCCTTAGCTTCAAACAGTGCCACTTTAGGTACACTCTTTAAAATAACATCCACCTCTTTTAAAACAGTCTCACCTAATATGATACCAAAAACCTGGGTTCGCCCGTCAGCTAAAACATTCACTTGCCACGGATAGGTTTGAACAATACGTTTGTCATTCCCTGTTTTTTTATTAAACGTAAAAAACAGAACTAATAAAGCGATAACACTAATGATAATAATTTTTTTCATTTCTTAACCTGTAACCAAAACGTAACCGGGCCATCATTTAATAATGATATTTTCATATCAGCACCAAACTGACCCGTTTCAATATGTTGATGTTTGTTTTTTGCTTGCTTAACAAATTCATTGAATAAGCTTTCACCCAAATCAGGTGGAGCGGCTGATGAAAAACCTGGACGACAACCTTTTTGCGTATCTGCCGCAAGCGTAAATTGAGGAACTAATAACAAACCACCCTTAATATCCTGAACACTTAAATTCATTTTATCATCATCATCTGCAAAAATACGATAAGACAATACTTTTTCAAGTAAGCGTGTAACTTGTGCTTCACTATCATTTTTTTCAACGCCAATAAAAACTAATACACCCTTTTGTATTTCACCAATATTTTCATTATTAACGACAACTTTTGCTTCAGTTACTCTTTGAATTAAAGCAATCATTTTAACTCATTTGCCATTTCATCTGTTGCATTCACTAATTCATGCACTATTCCCGGTTCAGTTGCTGAATGCCCGGCATCTGCAATAATTTTTAACTCAGCCTTTGACCAAACCTGGTGTAGTTCCCATGCGCTTTGCATCGGACAAATTAAGTCATAACGGCCCTGTACAATCACCCCGGGAATATTTTGTAGTTTATCGGCCTTATTTAATATTTGATTTTCTTCAAGAAAAGAATCGTGTATAAAATAGTGACATTCAATACGTGCCAGACTTAATGCGGTATGAGCATTGCCAAAATGATTAATAACATTTTTATTTTGTTTAAGTGTTGCGGTACGTCCTTCCCATGTTGACCATGCTTTTGCTGCATGCATCTGCGCAATTTCATTTTCACCAGTAAGTTTTTGATAATAAGCTTTTAATAAATTATCACGTTCAGCTTCAGGGATGGGAGCAATAAAGTCCTGCCAGTAATCCGGGAAAATACGATCAGCGCCTTGCTGATAAAACCAGTTTATTTCTTTTTTTCGTGTTAAAAAAATGCCTCGTACAATTAAACCCATGACACGATCGACATGTGTTTCGGCATAAACTAACGATAAAGTCGAACCCCACGAACCACCAAATAAAACCCAACGATTAATATCCAGCTTTTGCCGAATAATTTCCATGTCCGCAACAAGCGCTTGTGTTGTATTACCCTCAAGTTCTGCATGCGGTGCTGAGCGACCTGAACCACGCTGATCAAACAAAATGATTCGATAAACATTGGGGTCAAAAAAACATCGGTGATAAGCCTCGCAACCTGCGCCGGGACCACCATGCACAAAAAGCACAGGAATACCTTCTGGGTTGCCGCTTTCTTCTACATATAAAACATGGGGTTCATCAACTTTTATTTGATGAGTTTTATACGGTTTAATATCGGGATAAAGTTGGCGCATAATATTATTGTTCCAAAGATCTTATGTAGGCCAGGTCTCATAGTGCCCCACTTTAAATTAATAAACTTAGAGGGTATCAGACTGACGCTGCAGTGAGATATTACTGCCAAATTTCTTATTTACTGCAATAAATAAAAATGGCTGATTTAAATATATTGATAATAATTTAATAACGTTCATTTATTGTAACTCAGCGTCGGCCTGAAAAGCCGACCTACATTTAGTCTTTTACCATTTCAGTTTTAAATCCTTTAGCTACCGCGATACCCATAAAAAACAGTGAAGCTAAAATTAATATGGGCCCAATACCTGTTTCTAAAATTTTTCCTGCCCAGGCCATTCCAAATACACGTTCTAAAATCATCATACCTGCATGAAATACTGTTCCAAGCATGAAACCCCAGCTTATCGCCTGTTTTTGCCAGACCGCAATAGAGACAAAACAAAGAATAAAGCCTGCAACAATATTCAACAATGCTTCAAGATTACCGTGAGCATGCGGTCCACCTTTTATATAATCAATTCCAAACTCGACATTATTCAATTTGCTCATACTTAAAATGCCGTCTGTATTGGCCATAGCTATTTGTTTTGCATTTAACGGCTCTAACTCTTCTTCAAAACCATCTGTTTTTAATTGCGCCAGCCTTCCCAGACTTGACTGTTTTTCACCTGCCACCACACCATATTCTTCATACATATTCACCATCATTGCACCTAATGATGCAGTAAAAGCTAAAAATATAAAGCCAAAAATAATATTCTTTTTCCCGATCATGATGCTTTCCTTATATGTATTAAAAATAATGTTGATATCTATATACTATAACTTTTTTATATAACTATTACAGGGTAAATAATGCAATACGATGGAGTACCGACACCAGGTGAACAAGTCATCCCCAATGCCCTTAACATATTTAAAATAGTGGTATTGTTTGCTCTCATATCAGGCGCTTTTATTGCGGGTCACTATGGTGCCATCTCTATAGAGAACCATTTTGAAAATTCCGGCTTACAGCTGCAATTAATTAAATGGAGTTGGTTAGTACTGTGCGGAACACTTGCCAGTTCAGCCGCACAGGGATTAGGAATACTCGCACATGATGCTGTTCACAAAGTTCTTCTGAGTAAATTATGGCTTAACGAATTAGTTGCTGGACTCATTTCAGCATTTTCGTTACTGCCTTTTAATGCTAACCGACAATTTCATCTTGCTCATCATCGTTTTTCTCATCAAAAAAATCTTGATCCGGAAGAGCCTATGCACAACCATCGTCTCTGGTATGCTATTTCTGTTGGCTCACTGATTGGCCTGCTGCTGCAATACCGCATTTTAGTTGTTAATCTTTTCACCCGTTTATTTACAAAACGTTATTTTATTCCTGTGCTATCAGATATTTTCTTCATTAGCCTGGCAATGAGTTGCTACTTTATTTTGCTACCAATGAATGGGATTCCGTTAGAACATTCCTTATTACCGATGTTATTAACTTTACCTCTTGTCTTTGGTATGCGTGCACTCTCTGACCACTATGGTCTGCCCGCCGCCGCCACAAAAGAAGAAAGAGTCGCTAATGGCAAACAGGATGAAGACGTTAGTGGATGGGTGGTCATTACATCACCCGTACTGGAGTGGATGTGGAGTGGCGTTAACTACCATGAAGTACACCATAAGTTTCCTTACCTTTCTCATTCTTACCTGAGATCAGCATTCATCGCAACGCGAGAACAACTCCCTTATGTAGTTGCCAACGGTCACTTGCGTAACTTATGGCGACACCTGCAACGTGACTACTACAATACCGAAACACCCAAATCGGATTCGTCATCATTTTAACTTACAGACAAAAAAGCCCTGATTTACAGGGCTTTTTTAATATAAATTAAAACTGATTTTTAACTTGCTTCACGATGTGCCTTTTTACGTTCATGTTCAAGCAATAACTTCTTACGCAAACGAATGTAGTGCGGTGTTACTTCTACTAATTCATCATCATCAATGAATTCTAACGCTTGCTCTAACGATTGTTTAATCGGCGGAGTTAATGAAATTGCTTCATCTGTACCCGAAGCACGAACGTTGGTCAGTTGCTTACCTTTTAAAACATTAACAACCAAATCATTTGAACGTGTATGAATACCGATAATCATACCTTCATAAACTTCATCATTATGACTAAGGAACATACGACCACGATCTTGTAAGTTAAACAGTGAAAAGGCAACAGCATTACCTTTACCGTTTGAAATCAAGACACCGTTCATGCGTTGACCATAGCTACCCTCTTTTACAGGGCCATAGTGATCAAAGACGCTGTAAATCAAACCGGTACCTTGTGTCGCTGTCATGAATTCAGTTCTGAATCCGATAAGTCCACGAGCAGGAATCATGAAATCCAAACGCACACGACCGTGACCATCTGGAACCATATCTTTTAAATCAGCACCACGTTCGCCGAGTTTTTCCATGATGCTGCCCTGATGTTGTTCTTCAACATCCGCAGTGATCATTTCGTAAGGCTCTTGTTTAACGCCATTGACTTCACGCACAATAACTTCCGGACGAGATACACCCATTTCAAAACCTTCTCGACGCATGGTTTCAATAAGAATAGAAAGATGAAGTTCGCCACGGCCAGAAACGCGGAATTTATCCGGTGAATCACCCGGCTCAACACGTAATGCAACGTTATGAATTAATTCACGATCTAAACGTTCTTGTATATTACGAGTGGTGACGTATTTACCGTCCTGACCAGCAAGTGGTGAGTTATTCACCTGGAAAGTCATACTCAATGTTGGTTCATCAACCGATAATGGCGGCAAGGCTTCGACATTGGCTGGATCACAAATCGTATCTGAAATACGTAAGCCTTCGATACCGGTAAAGGCGATGATGTCACCTGCTTCAGCAGTTTCAACTTCAATACGCTCAAGACCAAGGAAACCATAAATGATTTGAATACGACCATTTCGCGTTTTGCCGTCTACATCAATCAACGTTACCGCTTCATTCTTTTTAAGTTTGCCGCGAGTAATACGTGCAATACCGATAACACCGACAAAGCTGTTGTAATCCAATGAGGATATTTGTAATTGCAAAGAACCTTCGGCATCAACATCTGGTACAGGCACATGCTCAACAATGGCTTCAAACAACGGAGTCATGTCACCTTCAGACACATCTGATTCAAGACCGGCGAAACCATTTAAGCCAGAGGCATAAATAACGGGAAAATCAAGCTGCTCATCTGTCGCACCTAAGCGGTCAAACAAATCAAACGTTTGGTCAAGTGCCCACTCAGGGCGTGCGCCTGGGCGATCAATCTTGTTTACCACAACTATTGGACGTAAACCCTGTTTTAAGGCTTTTTCCGTCACAAAGCGCGTTTGCGGCATAGGGCCTTCAACCGCGTCAACCAGTAACAATACTGAATCTACCATTGAAAGAACGCGCTCTACTTCACCACCGAAATCAGCATGGCCAGGAGTGTCTACGATATTAATTCGATAATCGTTCCATTTAACCGCAGTATTTTTCGATAATATTGTGATGCCACGTTCTTTTTCCAGGTCATTGGAATCCATCATGCGTGTTTCAGCTTCACCACGCGTTTCAAGCGTGCCCGACTGAATTAAAAGTTGGTCAACAAGGGTGGTTTTACCGTGGTCAACGTGGGCAATAATGGCGACGTTACGCAGATTCTCAATCACAGGGTATTACTCCGGAAATGCAAAAGGTGCGCATTATATAGCCGAATGGGCTAATTACCCAGTAAATTTTGCTAAAAATTGTAAATTAGCCGACTCAGGACAGGATGACATAACCCGATTCTCTCACCTCAATCGGATAATCCTCATTAAACGTAACTGAAGCCTCAATCACCTCACTAATTTGAGAATGACAAAGTTGTGATAATTCACGTCGGTTATGCTTATCGGACTGTATTTCATCCAGAAAATCGAGCTGTAAATTCAATTTACCTCGCAAGAGTAACGTCCATAAATGCTTCAAAAAGTGATCATCATCAACATAAGGGGCAACATCCCGATCTGGCTCGTCATTGCGGAAATAGCTGATTGCCACAGGCTGAACCGGACAAGCAGCTCTGTATGCTGTTTCAAATAAGCCGCTATTAAATTTTTTTACTGCAATACCGGTTGTGGTTGTCCCCTCAGGAAAAAATACAGTCGTTCTGCCGGAACTTATAACATCAACCAGGTTTGCTATTGTTTGATGCATCGAAAATGAACTGCCTCGTTTAATAAAAACGGTTCCGGAAAATTTGGCCAGTACACCAACAATTGGCCAATTTTTCAAATCCAGCTTTGAGACAAAAGTCACTGGTGTTGATGCGGCGATCGCAACAATATCAAGCCAGGAAATGTGATTCGCAACTAATATTGCTGAGCCAGAGTAAGCTTGCCCGCTCACTTGAATATTTAAACGTAATATACGGCAGCCCTGTCGAAACCATTTCTGAATGGACCGGGCACCTTGCGGGGTATAAAACCACTGCTTACCCCAGCGAAAACGGTAAATGACTAATAAAACAAGACCATATAAAAAATGCATGCTTAACCATAGCAGACGAAAAGAGGCATTTAGAAAATCAAACAGTTGAAATAACACTTTCATTTTTACCTTTTACCTTACTGAAAAAAATGACGCTGATAACGACTGCTTATTTTTTCACATGGCAATAAAACAAACACATCCGCAACATTAAACTCAGCATCCCAGTGTGGCTCACCACAAATCATTGCACCCTGACGTAAGTAACCTTTAAGCAAAGTAGGAATAGATGTACCTTCATCGGCTAATTGCCGCTGCAATCGTAATGGCACAAGAGGGCTGACGCGACAATCATTCGCTGAAAAATGTTGTTTACGTAAAATATGCATTACAGAATTAATATAAGAATCACCGTGACGTAAAGATATGCTGGCGCAGCCAATTAAATAATCAATTTTTTGTTTTATTACAACTTCAGCTATGCCCTGCCATAGGATAGCAAGTACTGCGCCTTTACGATTGTCCGGGTCAATACAGGTACGTCCCACTTCCATGAAACGGCCAGGTTTGTTCAATACTAACTCGAGATCAAATTCAGTTTCAGAATAAAAATAACCTGATTTTTTTGCATCCTCACTGACTAACAAACGAGATGTTGCAATAACTTTGCCTGATGCATTATCAAACACCATCAGGTGTTTACAGAATTCATCAAAACGATCCTGATCAAGCCCTTCATCACTTGAAGATAATCTTGCGCCCATTTCCAGGGCAAAAATACGGTAACGCAAACGTAAGCATTGTTCTATTTCTTCATTATTTCTGGCTAACCTGACACTAAAACGCTTACTATTAATGCTTTTTTTAACTTCATTGACTGCACTATTTGATGCAAGTAACGACATAATTTCCACCTTTTTCACTAAATTCATGGGGATAAATTTAGTGAATAAAAATGACAAATTAGTTACGTTAAATTGATACTTTTATGACACGGGCAATTTTAAAACCTGATAAAAAATTTCATGTTTTTTTCCAGTTCGCCGATAACCCTGTTACGCAATAACAAAATTATGAGTCCAATGACAAGCACAAATAATCAAGAACAAATCAATGATGAAAACTGGTCGCAAATACGGGAAACGGTTCTACTTATCAATGTTGCAGTAGCGCGTATTGAACATGCCATGATTGATGGGGAAGACTCTGTCACTACATTAAGTCAGTCTTTTGTCGAAATGGTTAACTCTGCAAAACAAATTATACTTGATACCGAAGAGCTGGAAGATTCAGCAGCGAAAAGCAAAATTGAAAAAAGCTGCCTCGACATATCACAACGAATTCAAAGTTCAATCATTGCTTTTCAGTTTTATGATCGCTTAAGCCAGAGAATGACTCATGTATCAAAAACACTGAGTTCTTTATCCGAACTTTTAGATGACCAGACAAAACATTACATGCCTCAGGAATGGCTGGAGCTACAGGAAGCTATCCGTTCAAAATATACATTAGATGCAGATCAAAAAATGTTTGATGATGTATTAAATGGTATGCCCATTCAGGAAGCTCTGAATAGTGCACTTAATGCTACAGCAGAAGATGATATTGAGCTTTTTTAAAAAATTGTTTTAAATTATTCTGGCGCGTGAGTAAGGTGCTCTAAACGATAGCCCTGATGATAAATTGAACTCAGGCGCCAGCCTTTTTCAGGAGCAATATCGAGCTTTTTACGAATGCGGCTCATATGTGTATCTACCGTTCGTGTATTTAATCCCAGGTCATAACCCCAGACTGCAGATAGAATATGGTCACGTGACAATAAGCGCCCCACGTTTTTAAATAAAAACTGTACCAGTTTAAATTCCTTTTCAGTGAGCTTGATTTGTTCACCGTCAATACTTACTTCTCTGGAAGTAGAATCAATACGGTAAGGTGTTAACTCAATAATTTCGTCATCAAGATGAGGATTTGTACGACGTGCCACTGCATTGATACGGGCAATCATTTCCTTATGTCTTACCGGTTTGGTAATGTAATCATCTGCACCTAATGTAAGAATTTTAGCAACATCATCTTCTGTCGCTTTTTGCGTAACAAAAATAACAGGAACATCAATTTCTTCGTGGCTTTTAATCCAGTTTAGCGTTTGCTCACCATCAAATTCTGGCATAATCCAGTCAAGCAAAACTATATCAAAATTTTTACTTCTAATAGCCTGGATAAATTCCTGTCCGCTGGCGAAATGAGTGCAATCATGGCCTTCTTCTTCAAGCCATAACATCATAAGCGCAGCAATATCAGGATCGTCATCAACGATAGCGATATGCATATTATTATTTAATCCCTGTTATCAATGAACCTGAATAAAAAATCTAACAAGCTCTAAATAGATGATAGTAAAAAATTTTATATTTATTAAAGTTACGGGTATAGTTATGCCAAATTGTGGACTGTTTAGCAATACACTTCAATGATTTCCGCTTACTAATTCATATTTATGATATTTCTGGTATATTTTGCGCTTAATCATAGTGAAATTTTTACCACAGCAGATTTAAAACATATGCACACATTTCGTAGTTTAATTATTTTCCTCTCCCTTGGGCTGATTTTAACTTCATGCTCATCCATGATTTCCTCTGCCACTAATAAAATGGCAAAAAATCTCTCTACTGCCATTACAAATAATGACGATCTGGCTACCGTAAAAGCCGGGGCACCCGCTTATTTACTCATGCTGGAAAGTTTTGTAGAAGGAGACCCGGAAGACAGTAATATGCTTATAGCCGCCGCAAAACTCTTTAGCACTTATGCAGGTGTATTTGTAAAAGATGAACAACGGGCTAAACGCCTTACCCAAAAATCTCTGGATTTTTCACTTCGTGCTAATTGCCTGCAAATACCCGACAGCTGTCATCTTAAAAAAATGAAGTTTCCCGAATTTGAAAAAATTATTGAACAATATAATAAAGAACAAATTGAATTATTGTTCACATTGGGTACCAGCTGGGCTGGCTGGATTCAAAGTCGTGGAGGTGACTGGAATGCAGCAGCAGATCTGCCTCGCATAACCAAAATAATACAACATGTCTTAATATTGGATGATAAATATCAATCTGGTCAGGCTCATCTTTATATGGGTGTCCTAAAAACATTATTACCACCTGCACTAGGTGGTAAACCAAAAATCGGTCAAAAACACTTTGAAAAAGCCATTCAAATATCACAAGGTAAAAATCTTATGGCTAAAGTCATTTATGCTGAAAAATATGCCCGACTGGTTTTTGATCAGAAACTGCATGACGAACTATTAAACCAGGTATTAAAAACTGAACCACGATCACGCGGCTTTACCTTGACCAACATGCTGGCACATGAACAGGCTAAGGCGTTATTAAGCAGCGGTAAAGATTACTTCTAATGCATCAGGAGCAGACCATTGCTATAATCAAGCAACTGGAGAACATATGAAACAGACACTCATTCGTCTAACACTTTTAAGTTTATTTTTATTTAGCGGTACTACACATGCTACGGTAATAAAAATTGCCACGCTTTCTCCTGATGGCACCGCCTTGATGAAAAAGATGCGCCAGGCAGCAAAAGATATAACTGAACGCACGGATAAACGCGTAAAAATTAAATTTTATCCCGGTGGCGTCATGGGTGATGAAAATGCCATCCTGCGCAAAATGCGCATAAATCAATTACAGGGCGCAGCTATCAGCAGTGGCGCTTTAACACGTTACTTTAAAGATACCAGCCTTTATGGCATGCCTTTTCTTTTTAGCTCACAAGAAGAAGTCCTTTATGTCCGCAAACATATGGACAAGCTCATGATTCAGGGACTGGAAAAAAAGGGATTAACCTCCTTCGGTCTTGCTGAATCCGGATTTGTTTACCTGTTCTCCAATAATCCTATTCATAATATTGCTGAACTGAAAAAACAAAAATTCTGGATCCCTGACAATGCGTCTGCCCGCAATACCGTTAAATCATTTTCACTCAGCCCCATTCCTTTACCCTATGGAGATGTTTTAGCAGGTTTACAAACACATTTAATTAATACTATTGCTTCATCTCCCATCGCCGCAATTGCTTTGCAATGGCATACCCAGGTTAAGTATTTAACAGATATGCCGGTTTTGTACAGCTGGGGAACTTTAGTCATTAGCAATCGAACCATGAAAAAGCTAAACAAAAAAGATAGAGCAACTGTTAACGACATTATGTCTGTCGCTTTTAAGGAAATTGATCTGCAAAATCAAAAAGATAATTCCGCTGCATTAGCTGCATTAAAAAATCAGGGAATTAATTTTATTAAGCCGACTAAAAAACAATATGAAGAATGGAAAAGTATTGCGCTAAAGGGCAATAAAAAACTGATTGAAAAGGGTTACAACAGTAAAAAAATGTATAATCTCGTGCAAAAACATATTGCTGATTATAAAAAAAATAATCTTAAAGTAACCCGATTAAAATAGAGCTCTACTCTCAACGTGCAAAAACATTTACTCCGCATTTATAACGTATTACTTGCTACTGAAACATTTCTTTTATTGTTTTTTTTGTTAGCTGCAATTTTACTTGCCAGTTCTCAAATATTTTTACGGAATTTTTTTGATTCCGGCATTTTCTGGGCCGACTCGGCCCTACGTATCCTGGTTTTATGGATAGGCATGATTGGTGCAATGTTTGCCAGTCGTAAAAAAAAACATATTCGTATTGATATACTGTCTCATTATCTACCGCCAAAACTACAACATAATATTTGGCGCATTACCGAGCTTATAACCGCGATAGTCTGCGGCATTGTTGCTTATTACAGTATTCAATTTATTCAATACGAATATGAAGATGGCCTGATTGCTTTTGCTAATGTCCCCGTTTGGTTATGTGAAACTATTATTCCGGTTGCTTTTATTGTTATGGCTTTACGCTATATGTGTTACTGCTTTATGCCAGATTATTTACTCAATCCTGAACCCAGCGATATTAATCCGCCCAGTGAGTTTCAATAAATGGTAAGTTCAAATGAGCATTAATTTTTTAATACCCATTATTCTGATACTTGCCTTATTAGGCATGCCCTTATTTGCAGTTATTTTATCACTCGCACTAATCGGATTTTATTCCTCCGGCATCGACCTTTCAGTTATTGTCATTGAAATTTATCGTTTAACCAATACGCCATTATTACTCGCCTTACCCTTATTCACTTTCGCCGGTTACCTCTTAAGTCACGGCAATACATCACAAAGACTGGTGAGATTATCGCGAGCACTTCTTGGCTGGTTACCAGGTGAACTTGTTGTTATCAGTTTATTTGCCTGTGCTTTTTTTACTGCTTTTACCGGCGCAACCGGGATCACCATTGTTGCGATGGGTGCTTTACTTTACCCCGCTTTAAAAAGTGATGGTTACAGCAAAAAATTTAGCCTTGGTTTAGTAACAACATCCGGTAGCTTGGGTTTATTGCTGCCTCCCTCATTACCACTCATTATATATGCTGTTATTGTGCAGCAAATGGATCTGGGGAAATCAGTCACCATCAAAGAATTATTCGTTGCAGGTTTATATCCAAGCCTTTTAATGATTTTATTCATTGTTTTATGGAGTGCATGGACTAACCGGAATATTGTTAAAGTTAAAATTCCTTTTGATAAAAAAGAAGCTTTTGAAGCATTAAAGGAAGCCATCTGGGGAATTCCCTTACCCTTTATTGTGCTTGGTGGTATTTATGGTGGCTTTTTTGCAATTTCTGAAGCTGCGGCAATTACTGCTTTATATATTCTTTTCGTACAAATTTTTATTCATAAAGAAACTCAATTTAAAGATCTTCCGGATATAGCAAAAGAATCCATGCTTGTTGTTGGCGGCATACTTTTGATTCTCGGTGTTTCACTTGCATTTACCAATTATCTTATTGATGCTGAAATACCGACATTATTGTTTGATTGGGTCAAACAACATATTCATAGTCCAATTACTTTTTTACTTTTCCTGAATATTTTCCTGCTTATCTTAGGCGCAATACTCGATATTTTTTCTGCACTTGTCATCATGGTGCC
>VAPK010054122.1_pt1 | contig 26175 bp, 26 predicted proteins | sample 3395031 | NCBI WGS metagenome assembly VAPK01 (sample SAMN08290443, study PRJNA428436) | hydrothermal vent metagenome | isolation source: Deep-sea hydrothermal vent chimney 1 | place: Pacific Ocean: Juan De Fuca Ridge
CTCCTTTTGATGGTGCTGTAAATGGTAATGTGTTTGGTTTGAATCAAGCAGATCCAACTGGAAATTCATGTTTCGATGTGAACTTCAGCCTTTGGGATCGTGAAGAGTTCCAGCCTACAGCTACAGTAAATGATGGTTTCTCACCAAGAATTGGTGCAGCTACTAACCAAACTGTTCTTTGTTATGAAGCTAACGTTGTTTCTTTCGGTGGCAGTGGTAGTGTAGCAGTTGATGAGCCAGTAGGCTTATTCTCTAGTAAAGTTGGTAGTCAGATTAGTGACTCAGTTTTACCTGGTGAAAATGGTTGGGGCATGATGTCTTTCGGTAGCGGAGCAGCTTTACCAGTTGTTGGTATGAAAGTTGAAATCCGTAATCGTGGCGATGCAGCAGTAAACTATGGTTTTGCTAATGATCACGCTTACAAGCGTTAATTTATAACTTTTAAAGTTATATCTTAAAAAAGAGCCGCATTAGCGGCTCTTTTTTTGTTTGTGAAAAACTAATTAAAGATGTTTAAAAAATACTGGTATTTTGGATAAAGTTTTGCGTATTAAGCTTAAATTCATAAAATAGTGTTAGTATCGGGGAAATGCTGAACTTTTTTAGCAGCTATCTGTCGAAGTATTTCGAATCGTTAATACGTATCAGGAAAATAATATGTCTTGTAAGTTAAATATTAAAAATAAAACAATAAAAGCAATAGCCCTAGGGAGTGTTATGCTTTCTGTTCCTATGTGGGGGTTAATAGCAAGTGCTGCTGAATTTCCACTTATTATAAAAAGAGCAGATACGGGTCCGTGTGACTATAATAACTTTGAAGTGGATTCAAATGGAGCGCTTATATTGAATCTAGTAGATAGTAGTGCGTGTAATCTTATAGATGCAATTAAAGAGGGTACAGGTTTAGACTCAGATGGAGATGGATTCTCAGATTTAGTCGAGTTATATGCAAAAACCAATCCTCAGGATGCCAATGATAAACCGGCTGATCAAGATCAAGATGGAATTCCAGATGAAATTGATTCTGATACGCCAACACCAACACCAACACCAACACCAACACCAACACCAACACCAACGCCGACACCGACACCGACACCAGCTGGGTCATTAGCAAGAGAAACAGATATCCTTTCTAAATTTAATACAGCTTATCCAGCTTATTCGAGTACGGCTCAACTTTGGGCGCAGAGTGGGTCAAAGAAAGTTATTGTTAATGGTGTGGAAAAGAAAGTTTATATTATTAATCAAGGGGGACTTACGACTTCAGCTCCTTCACGTGTAAATGGTAAGGCTCCGCAAACAGCGCATAGTGCTAATGACTGGAGATTGGGAGCTAAGAGAAATGAAATTTATTCAGTGCGTCTTAAAAGGAACCCTGATTTCCCACTAGCGAGAATAGCAATTAATAGAAACTTAAAATCTAATGGTGCGGTAACCCATGTAGATTCTAAATATCATATTTCTGATAGACCTGGGGATATGACAGGTGGAGCTTATGGTGATAGTTGTGGATTAACGACGAATAACTTTAGTGGAATTATCAATATTAAACCACCATCATCGAATGAAGTTAATAAATGTGCGATTCCTGAGAATGAAGTGTTTTATTTGAATATAGAGTTAGCTGATAGCGCTTTCCAAGGTTGTAATATTCCAAAGGCTAATCGACAGTTATGGGAAGTATGTTGTGATGATGCTGATACAATTTGTTCAGGGTATTTTGTAAATAATTCATTAGCTACACCTGATGCATTATTTCAACAGTTACCACAATGATTGCTTAGTTAGATTTAATAAATTGACCCTGCCTAATGGCAGGGTTTTTTTTTAAGGAAAAATTTAAAAGAGTGTTTTTTTTTGACTAGTATCCAAATGGAGGTTGTAACTTATCTGACTAGTCGCCTGCCATTATTAAAGTAGTCAAGCTACTTTTTATCTTGTATTAATCTGGCTTGATATTAATTTCGGCGGCTATATGAGATTGGGATAATATAGTCTATAAATGTTTTGTTAAGTCCTGAAGGAAAAATAGGAAAGCGTCCTATTTTATGTATAGTCTTAAGTGCACCTTTATCTAGACTTGATATCCCTGATGACTTTACGATCCGTAGCTTTGATATTGCACCATTCCTACTAATGGTAAAACCAAGCTGTACAATGCCTTCCTTACGCATTCTTTTTGCTCTACGTGGGTAGACTTTTTTCTGTTCAATTCTTTGGCGTATTCCTTTCCCATACTGACCTTCTAACTGAGGGTTGCCGATAACTCTTGGTCGAATAGTTTTCCTTTTAGGTGCTTGTTTTTTGATTTTAGGCGTAACTTGAGGAACTTTTTTTTGAGCTTGTACTCTTGCACGTTGCTGAGCTAATAATAGTCTACGTTTTTGTTGAGCTATTGCCTTAGCACGCTGTTGTTGGGCTAGTCTTTGCTGTTGATTAATGTGGCGAGTAACCTTTTTGTTAATTTGATGAGGTTTAGGTGCTATCCTTTTTTTTGCAACAAGATTCGGCTTTGGTGGTGTTTTTTTCTTAATAACTACTTGCTTTGACTTTAACTTCTTTTTCGTGATTTTTTTCTTTGGTTCGACCTTCTTCTTTATTACTCTTTTGGATTTTGGTATGACTGCTGGCTTTGACTTAATTATCAATGCTTTTTCTTTGATGGGCTCTGGTTTAGTTTGTTTAACTGTCTCTACAGTAGGTATGGGCTGCTTTGTTTCGATTGTGTTGACGGGTTCTACTGGTAGCGGTGCATTGGTAGGAGTAAGTTTTGGTTTTGCTTTTTCTTCAGTAGGTTTTGGTGCATCTGTGGTAATTTCGAACATTGCCATTTGCATCGCAATGGGGTTTGGCTCGGGTTTATTTTCTTTAACTTCATGACTTATGAAATAAGCAACGATAAACCCATGAATTAATATGGATAAGCTAAAACCAATGAATGAGCGCATACTGAACATCACAGCTGTAGTCTAATTATCTTTTTTAGTAATGATAGAAAACTTATCAAGCTGAAGCTGTTTGAATAAGTCTAGAATTTCTACAAATCGCCCAAACTCGACCCCACTATCAACACGTACATTTATAGGGGTGCTTTTTCCAAGTAGAGATAGCTTCTGTTTTAGTTCAGCAGGCTCTATTTTAGTTTCTTCATAGTAGATTATAGATAGCTTATCTATTGCAATTTCTACTACCTTGTCACTGTTGATAGTTTCTTCAGATGAAGACTTGGGAACATTGATATCTAATTTGCTGGAAACAACAAAGGTAGCCGTGGTTAGCACTATTGCTAGAAGCACCAGCATGATGTCGATAAAAGGGATAACATTGATACTTTCAAAACGGCGCATAGTTAGCTTCTTGCTTTATTAGCAATATGTCTTTCTTTTGTCCAGCGGGCAGAAATAATATCGACTTTTCGTAATAGGGCGTTGTAGATCATAATTGCTGGAATGGCGACGATTAGACCGCCTGCGGTAGCTTTTAAGGCAAGCGACAAACCTAGCATAATATTATTGGTATTAATTTCACCACCAGTACCAAGATCATTAAAGGTGATTAAAATACCTAAAACAGTTCCTAGTAGTCCAACATATGGAGCATTTACACCAATGGAGGAAATAGTCGTTAACCCACGCGTTAATGAAATCTGTAAATCTTCTTCAATTTCAAAATCTTGTGTTTTAACTCTTAAGAAATATATCCACCGCTCAAATGCAAACCACAAAACAACCACACTCATTAAGCCAAGAATGCCAAAAATGCCAAAATCTAAGTATGTTTTAAGAAATTCAATCATTGATTTGTGTACCTGATAGTGTGTTTTATCTTTATTCTAATTTACTGGGGTAATTCTTCAAGTTAAACAAAGAAATAATCGCCAAAGTGGGGAATGCTTCTTACAATTTTTTGAAATACAATCTTGTAAATAAGACGGGGGTGCAATTTAGCATTATACGATTATTCTTTTAGGATTGTTTTCTTTACTGAGGTAATACAAGTCTCGAACAACATCGACACCTCTTTCGGAGTTGTAGCGATATACTTTATTGCCCTTGTGGGGCTACTAAAGCAATCTTGTAAATAAGGCGGGGGTGCCATTACAAAACATGCCTCTAGTGTTGTTTATATGTGCGTTAAAGCCTAGTTGATTTTTTTGTTTAGATTCATCGCTTGCATAATATCCATCACGACGACTTTAACGGTTTGTTCTGTACCATTATCAAAGCTTAGTTTAAGTTCTACACTATCGCCAGATTTCATTCCTTTTTTTATGCCAAAAAGCATCATATGGTAGCCACCGGGTTTTAGTACAATTTCTCCTTTTGCAGGAATTGTGATCTTCTTAACTCGACGCATTTCCATTATGCCGTCCACTTCAGTATGTTGATGCAGCTCGACTTGTTTTGCTATATCACTGTTGACTTTATAAAGTGAAACATCGGTATCGCTATTATTTTCTAACATCATAAAAGATGCGGAAATAGTCTGCCCTGGAGGCATTTCTCTGATATAGGCATCGCTTACAATGATACTGCTTTGTTTTCCTGCATAGTCTTTATCGGGTGTTACAACGAGAGACACTGCCGCTTTTTTGTTACTTGAACATCCTTGTTCTTCGCAAGAGTTAGCGTAGCTAGTCGTGTTAATGGAAAATAATATAAAGCAAACTTTAGTGATTAGGCTAGTTAGAGCGCTATAAGATGTAATGGGTTTCAAAATTGTTCTCCAATTGTTGCCAGTTGAATGCACTAAAAAAATACCTTTTTATTGATTATGCAAACGACTTCATAATAAATCTATATTCAGAATACAATGTATTCATAAAGGATTATATAAAGTATGGTTTTAAATCGGCTATAATTCGGCAAATATTATTATTTGTAACAGTAGGAGAGAATTATGTCAGATCCAGTAACAGTTGAACTAGGTAAATATGAAGCAATCGACGGTATCCATTGTGGCGTTACCATCGATTACCAAGTAACGTGTGGTGGTTATACTACTGTACTTGAAAATGATGGTGATGAGTTCACATTTGAGCGTCATGGAATCACTGTTAAGCGCAATGAGAGTGACGTTACGTTTACAAAATAAAACGTAAGAATAAGATCCGGGCTTTCGTTTGTGTATGAAAGCGAAAGCCCACTTTTTCTTAACCTTTCCAGCCGGGAGGGTTAATAAGATAAGACCAAGCTTCTTTGATGTTTTTTGTATCCCGTAAATCCTTAATTAAAAACATCCACTCATAAAAGTTAATGGTGATCGGATTTGCTGAATCAATATCTTTAGTTAAACCATAAATTACCCTTTCTTCTTCAGCTTGATACGTTCCAAAAACCCTATCCCAAATAATCAGTATTCCACCATAGTTTTTGTCGATGTATTGTGGGTTTGAACCATGATGAACACGGTGGACTGATGGTGTATTGAAAATACCATCCAACCTAGAACAATATTGGCTACGGTAGATTCAAGATAAACTATATTACAAGGGAGTACTCACTAATTATGTAAAAAAGGCGGGGGTGCCATTATACTTAGATGAGGTATAAACCAGAATGGTTTTTCTATAAGATGACTTTTATTTAATCAAGATGCAAACCATAATACAAATGGTCAAAGTCACCACTATCAAGTTCTACAATAGCGGGCATGCGCCCCCATTCTTTAAAACCCTTTTTTTCCAGAAGTTTAATGCTGGCATCATTACAGCCAATTAAAATAGCGACCAGTGTTTTTAAATTTAATGCTGAACAGCTGTTAATGGCAGATTCCATGAGCTGTGAGGCAACCCCTTTTCGATGATGATCAAAGTGAATGTAATAGCTAATTTCAGCCGTATGCTTGAGTGCTTTTCTACCATAGCGATAGGAACTAATGGTTAAGTAGCCCAAAATAACATCGGCTTCTTTTGCGACTAGAAGCGGATATTGTTTTTCATTGTGGCTATCAAACCATTGCTGTCTGTCCTCTATAGAGAGGACCTCTGTATCGGCTGTATTTTGACCTGCTCTGATTGCTTGATTATAAATTTCAACAATTTGAGGCAGGTCTTCTTGTGTTGCGGCTTCTATTTTCATCTTAGAGAATTATTTAATCTTACGAGCTTCCAAATAGAATCGTTTTTCATCCGCCTCACCCATTGAGAATGTTTTTCGTGGTAATACACCATCAAAAATAATTGTTTTAAACAGGCTGTTTTTAGAAATAGGAGGAAAGAAGAACCCCATATTTCCTGCTTTAACACCAAGGTCGTCAATAACTTCATCGCCATGGATGAAATCAACTTTACCCCCCACTTTATCCAAATAATCATTTAAAAATGACTCCAGCGTAGCAAGTTCTAAAGTATAAGTAGGGTTATCAATTTGAATGTAGGCATAACCATCAGCATCATTAAATGGCACGATGTGGTTGTTATCAGCTTTCGCGGATTCTGCTTTACTGCTCATATCAGCTTTATTATCACAGCGATGAATACTGCAATTCCCAGAAAAATATGTCTCCATTTCAGCTAATAGTTTTTCTGGTTGAACATCAAAAACCAGACGATGAATCGGTTCAAAGACTAGTCCGTCATCATGAATATTAACCAATTCCACTAAGGCATAGCGTGCTAAATTATCCATGACACTAGAGACATCGTCAGCATCTTCTTTGATTTTCTCCCAAATAGCTTTGGCAGTTGCGAGGGAATGATTACCATCACCCATAGCATATAACAGCACATCGCTATGTTTATCATCTGAAATATTATATTTCTTGGTAAATACTTCAGGTGATGCAAGGTTCTCAAGGGCACTGGCAACCTGTTGGATTAGCTCAGGTGTATCAATAGCATAACCTTTGATATGACCACTTTGCATCATTAATTCAACATTATAAATTTCTTTAGGTTTGTTTTTGAAAAGTGGCTCGATTACGCTACGCTCTGGATCATCAATAAGCACCATAATATGTGGCAGCTCAATGGCAGCATCTTGGCGAACTTTAACGCGCGGTGGCAAACGATCAACTATTGTGCCTTCTGTTGCACGAATTAACGTCTGAGAACCTTTATTAAAGTCATATTGTTCTAAATCAATAGCAACGACAAGACCCTTGCGAGAAGGTGCCTGTGATGTTTTACGGTCAACCAGTACAAAGCCTTTATTTGGCATGGCGGTTAAAACATTCTCATCAAGATACTGCTGCATACTCGCATTGATATTTGCAATACGCTGATCGCCATTATCATCCTCAAGATAAACCTCAGGAAAAATCACATTCAAACTGGAAGGTGATCCATCTGTGATTTCTTTAGCCTTATTCCAGTAATCGGGTTGCGAGGTATACTGATCACAGGCAACTACCGACCATTTATGCAGGTCTACCTTTTCGCTGGGTAATAAAATCTCTGGAACCTGTAAGCCTATCTTGTCAAAATTCATAATGTTTCCTGATTGTGATTTATGTGCTTATTATATTGATAGACGCTTATTTATCCAACTAAAAAGCATTTTTCACTTCTGATTATGGCTAAGAATACTGTCAGCTTAAAAAACTATATGGCACCCCCCACTTATTTTCATAATTGTAGAGCAGCTATTCGCAGCTATTAATAATAACTGTACTAGAATGTAAGGTGAGGCACTTCAAATGTTTAAGACAATTATAATAATCAGTATTTTGTTTTTCCAAACACTTTCGTATGCGGATGAGAATTGGAGGCTGATTAGAGAAGAACAGGATATTCAGGTCTATAGCCGTGATAATACGGATTTATTATTAAAATCAGTTAAAGGTGTGGTGAAAATACAGGCTTCTATGGATGACTTATTAGAGGTTCTGGCGGATACTAAAACCTGTTCACAATGGCTGTACCAATGTAAATTTTCACGTACTATAAAGCAGCCAAGTTTTGTTGAGCGATATGATTATATTGTGACCGATATGCCCTGGCCCGTTTGGGATAGAGATGTGGTGGTGCGTTCGGTTTTTCAACAAAATAGAGCCACTAAGCAGGTAGAGATCAAGTTTAGTTCATCACCTAATTCTGTGCCTCTAAAGCCTGGCTTAGTCAGAGTAAGAAGGATGGAGGGACGTATGTTGTTGACACCTCAAGGGAAAAAAACGGTACAGGTGATCTATGAAGTGAGTGTTGATCCTGCTGGTAAAATTCCGAAATGGTTAGTTAATCAAACGGCTGAGGATTTTCCTTTTTATTCTTTGAAAAAGCTGCGTGACTTATTCGAATAATTTTTAATAGAGTTTTGAGAAAAAATGATTAGAAAATTCAGCATACTATTTAGTGGTTTTTGCTTAGTGTTTGTCAATCTAAATACAGCATTAGCAAAAGAAGCGCGATATCCAGAGTTTGGCAATGGTCGAATTCCTCAAGAACTTGTAAAAGCGCAGGAATATATGGTTTCGTCCGCTAACCCCTACGCCAGTGAAGCAGGAATGAGAATCTTAGCCAAAGGGGGTTCAGCCATTGATGCTGCGATTGCTGTACAGATGGTTTTGAATCTAGTTGAACCAGAATCCAGTGGAATAGGCGGTGGCGCGTTTGCTCTTTATTGGGATAAGACAAATAAAAAGCTAAGCAGCTATGACGGTCGTGAAAAAGCCCCAATGAAAGCAGATGGAAAGCTATTCCAACAAAATGGCAAGAATATGAATTGGTGGGAGGCACTTGCGGGTGGTCGTGCGGTTGGTGTTCCTGGCGTATTGGCGATGCTGGAAAAAGTCCATAAAAAGTATGGCAAATTGGAATGGGCGGAGCTATTTGAAGATGCCATTTTATTATCAGAGCAAGGCTTTGAAATTTCACCGAAACTGGCGCATTCAATAGCGCATAAAACCAACCCAGCATTGGGGCGCTATGAAAGTGCATGGCAGTATTTCTTTCCTAATGGTGTACCGTTAAAAGCAGGTGTAATGAAGAAAAACCCTGAGTTAGCGATGACATTTCGACGTATTGCTATTTTGGGCTCTAAAGGTTTTTATAAAGGTCAGATCGCGCTGGATATCGTAAAAGCAGTGCAATCAGCTGCGGATAATCCGGGGTTGCTGAGCGTCGGCGATATGACTCAGTATGAAGCGATTGAACGTCCGCCTGTTTGTGCAAAATATAAATCTTATAAAATCTGTGGAATGGGGCCTCCGACTTCAGGTGGAATGACGGTTATTCAGATGCTTAAACTACTAGAAAATAAAGGTTTGAGTAAACTGGAGCCAATGTCAGTTGAGGCTGCACATCTGTTTTCTCAAGCTGGCAGATTAGCTTATGCAGATCGTGCAAAATACATGGCAGATGCTGATTTTGTAAATGTGCCTGTAGAAGGTCTAATTAATGCTGACTACCTAACACAGCGAGCTAAGTTAATTGATGATGAAGACATGGGCAAAGCCTCAGCAGGCATTCCACCTAATGCTGAGAAGAATTGGAAAACATCGGAATCTCCTGAACAGGCTAGTACCACACACTTCAGTATTGTCGATAAAGAAGGGAATGGATTTTCAATGACTTCCAGTATAGAAATGGCATTTGGTTCGACATTGATGGTAAGAGGATTTTTGCTTAATAATCAACTTACAGACTTTTCTTTTAGTGAGGAAAAAGATGGTGAAAAAATAGCTAATCGTGTGCAGGCAGGAAAACGCCCGCGCAGTTCAATGTCACCCTTTATGGTTTTTGATGATCAAGATAATCTGCTAATGTTAATTGGTTCACCTGGTGGCAGCCGTATCATTAACTATGTTGCTAAAACCTTGCTGGGTGTTTTGGAGTGGGAAATGGATATTCAAACTGCGATTAGTATGCCGCACTATGTTAACCGTAATGGCAGTACAGATCTTGAAAAAGATACGGCTGCAGCAGACTTAAAAGATGATCTGGAAGCCTTGGGACATAGTGTCAAAGTTAGAGATTTAAATTCTGGATTACACGGAATTTTGATAACTAAAGATGGACTAGAAGGCGGTGCTGATCCACGCAGAGTAGGGCGTGTATTAGGCAAGTAATTGAAATCACAGCATATCTGCCTTCTTAATGGGCACCCCCGCCATTTTTACAACATTGAGGTTTATTTAAGTCTAACTGTTGATAAATGCTCGTTTTAAGCAGGTAGGCTGCTGGTGTTCAAATTTTACTTGCTACGTTATATGGCTTACCGCGTTAGCCATAATGGCACCCCCGCCATTTTTAGAAGATTGTTCCGAGTCGTGCACTTACTTAGCCAATAAAAAATGGCTGGGGCTGTCATTAAGATGTCTCATTCAAGCAAGTAGTATTTAATTATTTTGTTTTAAAATGCAGCTTTTTATAGTCTATCCTTTAGTATGATTCTTGAAGCACTAAAAAGCACCTGGTCTTTATTTTTAGGCATGGCATTCCTAATGCTGGGTAATGGTTTGCAAGGTACTCTGATCAGTTGGCGCGCTAACTATGAGGGGTTTGAGCCTAGCACGACCGGCCTGATTATGACCTCTTACTATTTGGGCTTTTTTTTCGGATCACTTTACACTACGCGGTTGATTAATCAGGTGGGCTATATTCGTGTTTTTGCGGCATTGGCATCATTGGCTTCTACTGCTGTATTGATTCAGATTATTTTTATCTCTCCTACGGTGTGGTTGTTAATGCGTTTATTGTCTGGCTTTTGTTTTGCTGGCATCTACGTGGTGGTTGAAAGTTGGTTAAATGCGCGAAGTGATAATCAAACACGCGGTCAAATATTGTCTTTTTACATGTTTGTCTCGTTTGCAGGCTTATCGGGTGGGCAACTACTATTAAAAGTTGCTGATCCGACCAACTTTAGCTTATTCCTATTAACCTCTATTTTATTGTCTTTGTCATTAATTCCAATTCTTATTTCTCGCATAAAAGTGCCAGAAATTAAAGAGAATGAAGGAATGAGTGTCCGCAAACTATTTAAAATCGCACCAGCAGGTGTAGTTTGTATCGCATGGAATGCTATTGCTCAAGGTTCCATGTTTGGTATGGGAGCAGTGTATGCCGCAAATGCAGGAATGGATATTAATCAGACTGCATTATTTATGAGTAGCTTCATAGCGGTAGGGGCAATTTTTCATTGGCCTCTGGGGTGGCTTTCAGACAAGATAGATCGACGTATTGTGATAGTTGGTGCAAGCATTATATCGGTCATTATCTCAGTATTCTTGTACTTTATGGATAATCAGACTCTGGTGTTTATCATTACCTTTGGCATGTTAGGTGCTTTTGTTTTACCCATTTATTCCTTGGGTGTCGCGCATACTAATGACAGACTCAAGCCATCACAAATGACTCATGCCAGTAGCACGATTGTACTGCTTTACGGGATAGGGTCAGCAATTGGCCCACTCAGTATGGGCTATATTTTAAATGAACTGGGAAATTCTTACTTTTTTATCTATATTGGAATTACAAATGTACTGATTGCTATCAGTGTATTTTACTACATGATACAACGTGAGGCAGTACCTGATGAAGAGCAGGGTGATTATCAACTTGTTCCCTCAAGAATCACTGCGGTAGGCATGGAAGCTGTAGCAGAAGAAGCTGAGGAAACAATTGAGCAGTAAATTTTTTATTTAAAGCTTAGCCACACCTGAATCTCTAGCTGCTTGTGAAATAGCCGCAGGCAGTCTTTCTGGTAAGCGTGGATCAAGTGGCGTAGGAATAATATATTCAGGGCCAAATTCCATTGATGTTTTGTTATAAGCTTTAAGAACTTCATCTGGGACAGGTTCTTTGGCAATGGCAGCTAAGGCTTTAACCGCCGCCATTTTCATCTCAGTATTGATATGTGTTGCGCGAACATCTAGTGCGCCTCTGAAAATAAATGGAAAGCCTAAGACGTTATTGACCTGATTCGGGTAATCACTTCGGCCTGTCGCCATAATAATATCTGGGCGAGCCTCATGTGCGATTGCAGGATCAATTTCAGGATCTGGGTTTGATAAGGCAAATACAATCGGGTTATCTGCCATTGCTTTAAGTGACTCAACATCTAATAAATTGGGGCCAGAAAGACCAATAAAGACATCGGCATCAGTACAAGCATCTAATAAAGTGCGACTTTCTGTTTCCAGTGCCCATTCCTGTTTGTATTTGTTTAAGTCATCACGACCTGAATGAATCACACCTCCACGATCTAGCATAAACAAATTATTTTTATCGGCACCTAAAGAGGTGAGAACTTGCATCGATGCAATCCCTGCAGCACCTGCGCCAAGGCAAACGATTTTCGCTTCAGAAAGCTCTTTACCCTTTAATTCTAGTGCATTAAGTAATCCCGCTGCAATAATTATGGCTGTACCGTGTTGGTCATCATGGAAAACAGGAATATCGAGTTTTTCCTCAAGAATACGTTCAATCTCAAAACAGTGTGGTGCGGCAATATCTTCAAGATTTATACCACCAAAAGTTGGCGCTATATTTATCACTGTTTTAATAAAGTCTTCAGGTGAATCTGCATTTACTTCAATATCAAAAACATCCACATCAGCGAAGCGTTTGAATAAAACCCCTTTTCCTTCCATGACGGGTTTGCCCGCCAAAGAACCTACATTGCCTAGACCTAGAACGGCTGTTCCATCCGTTATTACCGCTACTAAATTACCTTTAGCTGTGTATTTATAGGCATTCTCTGGGTCTCGCTCAATTTCTTTAACAGGTTCCGCTACACCAGGCGTGTAAGCTAAAGAGAGGTCTTTTTGGGTTTCGGTGGGTTTGGTTATTTGAATCGCAATCTTTCCCGGTTTTGGATAAAGGTGGTATTCAAGTGCTTCTTTTTTTAGCGTGTCATCTGACATTTCTTTTCCTTGTTTGACAACGGTTATTATTGGGCTAATGAGAAGCCCTTTTAATTGATTACTTTAATTAAACGTCCTCTTACAGGCTGCCCTTTGGGAAACATACCATTGAGTAGACGTAATCGTTGCTCACCAACTTTACTGCGGCGTGCAAGCTTAGCATAGGTCAATCCTGGCGTTGTTGCAGTGCCAACGACTATACGGCCGTATTTATTTTTACTAATGCGGTATTTTATGCCATTAATTTGGCGTAAATAGCGATCATGTCCTTCATCTTTAGAGCCGGAGGTTTGGTATTTTTTGGCTTCATTGATAACCTGTTGTAGACGACGATCATTACTTGGATGTGAAGAAAATACGCCGTGGTATACCCGTGGTTTACGACCTTCTTGGCGTGCTTGATATTTTTCAAACTCTTCTTGTGCTTTTAAAACACTTACAACTTTAATCATGTTTTGTGGTTGATAACCAATACGCGCAAGATATTCTGCCCCGAGGCGATCAGCTTGTAGTTCATGATCACGACCATAGCCACTTAGTAAAGCTCTACCAAGTTGATTATATTGTTTACCAGATCCTGCACCGCCTTTCTTTGATAAGACGCTGACTAATATGGCACTGGCCATTCCTGCACTTTGTTGTTTTACACCATGTCTGGCAGTGACATGTCCAATTTCATGTCCTATTACACCTGCTAGTTCTGCTTCTGAGTTTAGGTATGCCATTAAGCCTGTGGTGATATAAATAAAACCACCGGGTAAGGCAAACGCATTTACGCTAGGGTCATCTAAAACGGTGAAGGTATATTTCAGTCCTTTACGGTGACTTTGTCGAGCTAGTTGTTGGCCAATATTATTGACATAAGATTGAAGGCGAGGATTATTTAAACGTTTCTTCTTTTTAAGAATGCTACGGTGTGCCTGAGCCCCCATTGAAAGCTCTTGTTGTTCGGATATAAGGGAGAAGTCTTTTCTTCCTGTAACGGGGTTTTTTGAGCACCCTGTAACAGATATTAAAGTGGTGACGAGAAGGCTAGTGATTAGAATTTTGAGCTTCATTGATTTCTCCTTAAATGTGACACGGGTTCTGTATACTTAAAGACCCTAGTGGAACTATTAAATTCATATAATTTTGTAAAATAAAAATATTATTAGTAGTGTAGATAATAAACCTAAAAATAGATTAATATAACATTTACAAATATCAAAGGGAGTGTTAATTCGACACTATTAAATTAGTGCTTAATATAATGATGCGTTGTTTTAACTTTATAAAACTAATAATGGTCGCTTTTTTACTTTCAGGAAGTATTGCGTCCGCATGGTTTGATTGCAACTGGTACTACCGCTCTGAAGTAGTTATTACAGAGCTAACGGGATCTAATCTCACAGACTATCAAGTGCTAGTTGAGATAACAGCAGCTGATATGCACGCTGATTATGATTGGAGTAGTGTCGGGCAAGACTTACGTGTGCTTGATAGCAATGATTTAACTGAGATAGAATATTATATTCAGACTTGGAATGCAGCAACTAAGACAGCAAGGATATGGGTTAAAGTCCCTTTGTTGCCTGCAAGCTCCAATAAAACAATCTATTTTTATCATGGTAATACAGCAGCATTAACGACTAGTACTGCAACCATTACGTTTACAGAGCCTGGAATTAAATTTCATACCAGAAACTCTACTGCCAACCCAAATAATAAAGCGGCAGCCTTCAATTTCTTTAATGCCGCAACAGATGGTGTTCCAGGATATGGTTGTAAATTCATAACAAACTTTACTAATATCAGTAATAAGAACCAATTTACACCATCGACTAATATGAACTTTGGGGCTTATTCAGAAACATTTTTCGAAGTGAAGCCCTCCGAAGTTGGTTTATGGTCAGTTCGCTATGGCGCAGATTTTGGTAGAGGTGGTGCTTTATTTGTCGATGGCGTGGCATTGGAAGAGGATTGGAATAATGATCTTTGGTGGGCGGGTAATTGGGGGCATGCGGATGTCCTGCAAGGATCCATTTCGTTGTCAGCAGGGCATCATCAATTGGAAATAATTGGCTTTGAAGGCTGTTGTGATGGGGGCTTAACCGTACAGTTTAGAAAGCCTGGAGGTGCTTACCAAACCTATTCTACAGCAAATATTGATATTCTTAGTCGAAAGTGCCCCACCATTGAACCTACTACAGCTTTCTCTACGAAAACATTTTTCCCTCCATCATTAAATATTAGTAAAATATCTGAAGTTAGATCTGACCCAGTAAATTTAACCAATACGCCAAAGCGAATTGTAGGCGCAAGGATAGAATATTCAATTACAGTTACTAATTCAGGTTCACCTATTGATGTTGATAGTATTCATATAAAGGATCCTGTGCCTGCAAATACTAGTTTGCAATTAGCTAATGGAGATTTTACTTTTTCAGAGGGTTCACCTGCAAGTGGACTAAGCTTTGTCTACTCTGCTTCTAATAACTCTGCTGATAATGTTTCATTTTCAAAAAATGATGGAACAGACTATACATTTCAGCCAGTAATTATTGGCAATAATACCAATAGTTTAATTACAAACTTCCAACTTTCACCCTCGGGGCGATTTGGTTGTTCAAATACCACTCAGCCTACTCAATTTACTTTAAAATATAATATAATTATCAATTGATACTTTGTGCGAGTCTCTCTATGCATGGCATCCCCCCCCTTTTTGAAGAATTATAGATTGGTATACTTTTATTGTGAATGGAATTTTTCACGATTCATTACCTTCTTCTGCCATAATTATTAACTATACCTTTGGCGTTTTAGGAGCAGGTGTAAATCGCAGTTGTACTGGGTAATTATGCGACTTAGTCGAGATCAACTAAGATTTTACAAGTAGGTTAATTTGAACTACTATTGAAATAGGTATAAGGGAGATTAATGAGTGAATTATCATATTGGAGAGTATGAAATAAGAACAGACACCCATGAGCTATTTCACAATAGTAGCCCACAGAAAGTCGAGCCCCTCACTTTTAAACTTCTGTTGTTTATGCTACATCACCCAAATCGTGTACTTTCTCGTGATGAATTAATTGGTGAAGTATGGAAATCTCAGGTTATTTCAGACTCAGCTTTAAATGCAACGATCTGTGCTACTCGGCGCGCTATTGGAGATAATGCAAGTAAACAAAACTGTATTAAAACAGTATCAGGTGAAGGTTATCGGTTTATAGCAGATTTCACTTTTTCTGAAAATCGACCAGAGCAATTAATAGAAAGTGACAGTTACTTAGATAAGAGTAATGCGAATGAATTGCCTATTAGAAATGAATCACTAATACCATTACAAATTCCCGATAAACCTTCTCTTGCCGTGATGGATTTTATTGATCAAAAGCCAAGTGAGAATAGTCAATTTTATACGGAGGCTATTACCACTGAAATCAATTCAGGTTTAGCAAGGATTTCTCATTTATTTGTCATTGCTAGGCCCTCGGCATCGAGAGTAACTAAACTAAATCTAATCCCCACTGAAATCAGTCAATGCTTAGGGGTTCGTTATTTGATCTATGGATCAACATTTATTACATCAAATAATATCAGTATTACACTGTCCATCGTTGATGCCGTTAACAATGAAGAAATATGGTCAGATCATTTTAGTCACAGCTTTGATGATGTATTCCTGATTCAACAAGAAATCATTCAAACCATTATTACATGCGTTGATAGAAAAATAGAGCAAAGAGAAATAGAACGGGCTTTTTTAATACCTACCGATAACTTAAACGCTTGGGAAAATTATCACCGTGGCTATTGGCATATGAATAGAACCACGAATAAAGATGTAGATTCCGCACAGAATTATTTTAAAAATGCTATCAAACAAGACGCCAGATTCGCACGTGCTTATGCTGGCATATCTTACACGCATACCAGCCGATGTTTGCTACAGCACGAAAAAATCACTCCTAGTGATAACGATATACTGCAATCAATTGAGTATGCACAACAAAGTATTGATTATTGTAGCCATGAAACTATGGGAGCAATGACCTTAGGCAGAGCTAGATTATTTTCAAGTCAAGTTTCTAGATCTTTACTAAGTTTTGATAGGGTAATTAACCACACACCGAATAATAGTTTATGTTTTCTATTTAAAGGTTTGGCTTTATCTCGATTAAATAATCAAGATAAAGCACTGCAATCCTTAAAATGTGGTGAGCGCTTGAACCCTTTACATTCTATGGCTAATGTATCTCATCACATAGCACTAGCGATGATACTGCACAGACAAAAAAAATATCAAAAAGCTGTTAATGCTTGTCTTATAGCAATCCACTCTAATGAGAATTACTATCTATCGTATGCAGTTGCTGCAGGGTGTTTGCAATTAGCGGGAAATACAGAAAAAGCACAGGAGTATGCGAGACAAGCATTAAAGATTTTGCCTAAATGTACAATAGATTCATGTGATCGAACATTTCCTGTTAAAAAGCAGCCAAGAGAAATTTTTATTAATGCACTAATCGCTGCTGGTATCCCAAAGGCAGGTTGAGCTTGTTATGAAACAGAACTTACACGAACTCATTAAAAGTTTTTTTAACGCAGTAGAAGCCAAAGATGTTGATGCTGTTATGGCATTTTTTCATGCTGATGCTGAGTTCCTTGATCCACATTACCCCAATGTACATATGAAAGACAAAGACCAGATTTACAAAGGGGTGACTTGGGGACTAAACGGGGTAAAATCATTTAACTTTAGCGAAATGAATTACTTTGAAAATAAAAATGGAAGCAGCGCATCGATTGAATATGACACCCAATTAGAACTTAAGAGTGGTCAAAAACTCCGTTACCAGCAGGTTTTTATTATTGAAGCAAAAGACGGAAAAATAAGCCGTTGCCAAGCCTATGAGACCTACGGCCCACATGGGATGCATAAGGTCATGCTAATGGTGACGCGGTTGATTCATCGCTTTGGTAAAGGTTAGTGTTGTTTTGCAAAAAGCTAGTTAGTTAGCGTCCACAAAGAACGAAAACTTCCTCCACCTAGCAGGCGAGCGATGTCCTGAGCGGAGTCGAAGGGGGAGGAGGTAGGAAAGTCTTAAATCTTTAAATCTCCTTTGCCAGAGGGTGCCGCAAAAATCCCATCGTAGGTTGGCGCTGAGCTTCGTTCCTCAGCGCCAACCTACATATTTTTTTACAATAGCCTCTGCCAAAGAGGAGGGTTTTTGAATCGCTTTCATATTTTCATCTAAAGATCGGGTCGGTTTCAACACACCTAACCGCCTAAATTCTCCCTATCTGTTAAATCGTACTTAATGTATAAGTCAATACATCGGTAAATGTACCATTCCTCCCAGTACCGTTAAAATAAGCCTTAATCTTTTGATAAAAAGAAGTATGATTGTTCTCAAACTTGGAAATTCTCTGAGTCTTCAGCATTCAACATCAGGTATTCTTTCCAGTAAATGGCTGAACAGTTTTTCAGCATTTTTATGCCCTTGCATTGCAGCTAAACTAATCCATTTCATTGCTTCGTCTTCATCTTCTGTAATTCCACTACCATCTAACAACATAACGCCTAACCAATATTGTGACTCAGCATTACCTCTTTTGGCAGTTTTTTGGTACCAGCTGACCGCATTACACCGATCATTATAATTATTACTCTGTCTTAATTGTGTCACACTTTCCTGAGTTATCGGTGTTTTATCTTGAGCCGCTGAATAAGTATTGTTATGTGGGGAGTCATCGGCACTGCAAGTGAGCGTTGAAGCCAGTATTGTCGAAGCAATAGAGGTAATTACTTTTTTTGAATATAAGTTGTTGCTCTTTTTTGTATTTGTCGAGGCTATTCTCAAACTTAGAAAAACTGTTGCATCTGTTACCGCTTTAATCTGGTGAAGATTATCAAGAATTGGTAAAGCTACACTGCTATTTCCGCTATTTAATAATTTGGTTAAATTGTTACTTCTTAAGGAAAATAGATCAAATCGTGATCGACTCCTAATAGCCAAACACCCATTAACGACATAGATTAAAGCTAATTTTTCAGGGTGCGCATGCATTGGGATTTCTATACCTTTTGGCATAATATGCAATGCTAGCTTAATAGTATCTTCATCAACTAGCTTAATACAACGATGTCGGTAACAGGAGTGGTCATAATTACTTAACCTAAAAATTTTTTGTTGTTGATTGCAGATGCGGTTACAAAAGCGACTGATAGCATCAATGCTCTCTTGCTTTTCTCCCTTATTTGCATAAATTTGCAGTATATAGTCACAAACTTTCTGCAGTTTATCTAGTGCTAAATTTGATGAGTTTAATTCAGCTTTTAACTTTGAATATAATGTTGGAGATTCCATTTTGTTATTCCAATGAATGTTCGGGTTTGATGACACTCTAAACAACCGAACACAAAAGAAATGTTAATAAATCACACTTAATCAGAGGCTCCTTAAAAGCCTTGACCAAATCTATTTTTTTTGGAACATTTTAAAGTCATTTTGAGTCACTTGATAAGACCAAGGTAAACCTTGTTTTTTCCAGCCGTTGACTACACGTTTACCTTTGTTATTACCTTCCTTTGCTTTGTCTCCTTCAAACCCTTCTACAATGGTATAAACCTTAGAGTAGCCTTTTGCTGTTAATACATTTACCGCTTTAGCGCTGCGCTTACCTGAACGACAAAGTAGGATAATGGGGGTGTTTTTAGTTAGTTTTTTTAAATCGAGTAATTTGTTGAAATCAGAAACAAAGCTTTCATTTGGAATTTTTTTAAAAAAAGACTTGTCTGAATCCCATTGATTAAAGTCAATGTTCATAAATGGAATATTAATATCGATATTGTCTGGTTTACCTACGAACACGAGCTCGGCTGGTGTTCTGATATCGACAAAAAGCAAACCATTATTCTTTTTCTTTTTTAAATAGTATGCCTCTTGAGCAGATAAATAATACTCAGCTATCGTCTGCTTGCTTATTGATTTTGGTTTTTCGGCAGCTGACAAAGATAAAGCCACTATAAAACTTGAAATAACTATCGTTTGTTTATATCTATTTAGATTGTTTAAACTCATCGTAATCTCCTTCGCTAATTTCCATACAGGTTTTTTTATACAAAGTAGTGTTTAAACCCAACCAACAAGTTGCGCATTTACACCTTTCTCTTTAACACTATCTAACACATTTAGAGCTTTTGTAGCGTGGTGATCAAAACTCACTATCATTAAATGTGGTCTTTTTTTATGTAGTTTTGCGGATACTATTCCTTGTACTTTTTTTAGATCTTTGGTTAATCGATTTTGTTTTTGAATGTCTAACTCTTCTTTAATATGAATGACTATGTCACTAGAGTTTTTCATAAGCTTCCTCACTTGGTGGTATTATTAATCTATTATCGATACGATTAGCCAATTAACATTGCGTAATTAACTAATGTAAAAATACTAGTAAATAAATCTCGATGAGACTTTAAGGTAACCTTGTGGTTTTCTTGTGATTAGCTTGCTTAATGTAAACCCTCTACAAAATCATATAGATTAATCTGGACTTCTTATGTTGACGATAGTCATTATTTTGCTTGTTGCTCTAATCATCTTTGCCCCTTCATGGTGGGCAAAAAGAACCTTTGAACGCTACTCGAATAAGCAGGATCATATTCCTGGAACAGGGGGTGAGCTTGCAAGGCATTTATTGGATCGTTTTGACATGCCTGATGTTGAAGTGGAAACGACAGAAGAGGGGGGAGACCACTACGATCCTGAAAGTAAAACAGTTAGATTGTCGGAAAGGAACTTTAACGACAATTCATTAACGGCAGTTGCAGTCGCGGCTCATGAGGTCGGGCATGCTATTCAGGATAATGAAAAGGAAGCTAAGCTGGCGTTGCGTACCACGTTGGTCAAACTAGCACAGACAAGTTCTCGTATCGGCTCAGCGATAATGATTGTTACACCTATTATATTAATTATCACTCGTAGCCCTGGTGCAGGTTTGTTTTTTATTTTGGCAGGTTTATCGAGTATTGCTGGGGCAAGTATTGTGCACCTAGTGACATTACCTGTAGAGATAGATGCAAGTTTTGGGAAAGCTTTGCCTATTTTAAAAGCAGACTATATTCGAGAAGAGGATATCCCAGCCGTTGAGAAAATATTAAAAGCGGCAGCATTAACCTATGTGGCTGCATCATTAATGAGTATCTTAAATGTCTGGCGCTGGATTGCTTTGTTAAGAAGATAGTTTATTTTGCCTAAATAAGTGATATGGCACCCCCGCCTTTTTTGAACAATTGTTGTGTTGGGGTATTGATAATACAAAAAAAAGCACCCTGAAGGTGCTTTTTGATGAGAATAGAAAAGTTATTCTATTTTAATGCATTTATGTATTTCTCTAAACGATCTTTACCCATAGCAAGAGAGCTAGAAATCTCTTTTGCCGAATTTACTGCAGCATCTTGATTTGTTGGGTTACCAGCAAGAATAACACCAAACATTCCCAATGCTTTGTGTGGTTCACAAGAGTAGATATAAAAACCTTCTTTATCAATTGTGACAGAAACTTCTTGTCCAATAGCGCCTTTCCAAGGTGTTGCACCTTCTGGAGTAAAGCTAGAAACAGCATTATGGCCTGAATCTGTAGGAATAAACTTTACAGTATCGCCAACAGCTACCTTAAGTGAGGCTGGATCAAAAACCATGATGGCGCCATCTTTTCCTGAGTTAAGCATTTTTACTTCATGCGTGGTACCCACTGCTTTTTTATTGTCTGTTGCAGGCACTGTTTCAGTAGCTGTTGCTAGCACAGGTGCCACGGGTGTATTTGGAGTTACTGGTTGAGTGGGTGCATTAAGTTCTTCTGTTTTAGAAGTGGTTTTTTCCTTTTTTACTTCTTGTGGCACCTCTGAAGTAGCTTCAGGTGTTTCTTTAGCTACGGGTTCTTCACTGCCTAAGTCGAACCCCGTCTCCGTGGCCATATAACGAATAGCTGCTTTAAGTTCTTCATCGCCAATATTTTGTCCACCACGAGCTGGCATAGCGCCTTTGCCGTTAATTGCAGTGTTCATTAATGAGTCTAGTCCAGCGGCAATTCTTGGCTCCCAAGCTGCTTTATCTCCAACCTTAGGAGCACCAGCAGCACCTGTATTATGACATGCAGCACAAACCGCTGTATAAACTTCTTTTCCTGATCTTGTCGCAGAAGATGCACTTGCTGCAGGAGCATCTGATGTAACAGATACGCCCACTGGCTTTAGGTTATTGGAAGCGGCTTTAACCAAGTAAGGGCTGGCATTAACTTCGCCCTTAGTTGAGTTTCTTTTGACTGTATTTATTAAGCTTGAAACAAGAATGTAAACAACTGCTAAAAGAGCAACCGCACTGACGAGAAAAATTAGCTTGCTAACGAAATCAACTTTTGGGGCTTGGCTTGCCATAGTAACTCCAGAATCACTTTAAAATTTAATTGGTGCGGAATTATATGTAAAAACACTAATATACTCCACTTTTTATTTTGAAACTGTTACGCAGATATGTATAAATTGACGTGAGTCATTATTCTGTGGCTCTGATAGCGCTTTTTTTTTATGAATTGTCGAGTAAATTTATATTAAGTTTCTTCAAGTGAGTATAGTCTAGACTAGACTGGTTTATAATCAATAATAGTAGGTAGGTGTCTTATGAATTCACATTTATTGCGTATTGTTCCTCTTTTAGTTGTTATGAGTATTTCCTTTGATGTGATGGCATTTGATAAATCTAAACTAACAAAAAAATGGCAACATACACCCTTTGAACTATATCTAAGCGCCCAAGAAGCGTACGATATGAAATTGGCAAATCCTGAAAAAGTTTTGCTTCTCGATGTGCGTAACCAAGCAGAACTGCATTACACCGGAATTCCAAATATAGTGGATGCTAATGTGCCTTACCGCTTTGATTCATCAGATTGGAAACTGAAAAACAAGAATAAAGAACTGGTTTCATTCAAAATGCATAAAAACCCTAATTTTGTTAAAGGGGTTGAGAATGTGCTTAAAGCTAAGAATTATACTAAAGAGAGCCCCATTATTATTATGTGTGCAACAGGTAGTCGTGCCCCTTTTGCAACTAGATTACTCCATGAAGCAGGGTTTAAAAAAGTTTATGCTCAAATGGAAGGCTTTGAAGGGCCAAAAGCAAAAAAGGGTGAGTATAAAGGTAGGCGTGTTGTGAGTGGATGGAAAGTTAGCAACCTTCCGTGGAGTTATGATTTACCTGCGACAAAAATGTACTTTAACTTTGAGCCTAAAAAATAAAAATAGGCATCTATATTTTCATAGATGCCTTTATATGACTCAAAGTAAGCTTTTAGTAACCTTGTTGAATTACTCTTTCACATCCTCTTTCTTTATCCACCTTAATAATTTCTACGGGAACAAATACCGTTGAAGGATCAATTCCCTCCATTGGATTTTTTTCATCCCTTAAATATCCTTTAATATGAATATAAGCATCATCTTTTTCCTCAAGACCAAGATCTTTATAAGCTTCTTTCAAATCCTCATAAACACCCGCATCAGCGATATAGTATTTAACACGAGATTTACATTCGAAAAACTCACCAATGCCTCTATAAAATCGAAATTCACCCGTGAACTTAGTTATATCGTAATCACTGTGTTCACCACAGGATGACAAAGTAAGAGTAAGTAATAAATATAATAATTTTTTTTTCATTTACTAAGTTCTGCTTAATTTGGGTTATGGATTTTATCTGATGGCTTTGCACCTGTCGCTGTTGGCATCACAGATCCATGTAAACCTACGCCTTTACTCATGTCTACTTTTTTATCTTCAACAGGGGTCTTAGAGGCAGCTTCGATAGCTTCTTGTTTTGCAACAACATACTCTTTGATTTTAGCAACACCCTTCAAGTTAGGGTCAAGTCTCTGTGCTTCAGCAGCCATTGCTTGTGCCATTGAATATTTTGCATGATGTAAATACGCAATACTTATACCAGCAAATAACTTAGCGTTATCTGGATCATATGTGATTGCATCTTGGTAAGCATCTATTGCTTTTGTTGTCTTATTATTGCTGATGTATAAACCTGCTAAATAAGCATAGTTCTTTTTCTCGTCAGGGTTATCAGCAATTGCTTTTTTGTATTTTATCTCTAATTCTGCTTGTCTAGTTTGATCCTCAGTCCAAAAAGGAGCATCTTTACCCGCTTTTTTGGCTTCAGCATGCGCTTTATTAATCGTCGCCATATCCATTGCTTGTTTATTAGGTGTGTTTGTCACTTCTGCAACAGCCATTTGTGTAAGAGAAATAGCTGCTGATAATAAAATTAATTTAATCATTTTAAACTCTCATATTTTTAATTAAAAAAGTCCTCCCCCATGGTTTTACTGCACATGGAAAGAGGACTTTAATTTACAGCATTATCAAAAATTGATTACTTAACCAATTTCTTTGATTGTGCATCTGCTCTATTAGCATCTAGAGCCGCTTTACGAACAGCTTTTTGTGCATCAGTCATTTTGTTGAGGTACCACATATGATCTGAAGAGTTAAGCGTCTTATCAAGCAGAGTTTGAAGATCTTTAGCAGCCGCTATTTTCTTAGCATCACCAGATTTATGACCTTTGTGGATCAATTTCTCAAGCTCAGGAATGTACTTCGTGTAGAAGTGCTTCGCAAGATCATACGTTCCATGCCAATGTGCATAGTCTGGTGCCATCATTGAAACAGCCATACGAGCTCGACGACCTTCATGATGCCATAATTCAAACCAGATCCAATCAATTTTATTACTGAACTTAGCAGGCTTCAACAAAGGTTTTGATGCTTTGTATAATGCAAGGCCAGGTTTAGCAAATTTCTTGGTATAGAGTTCAATCATTCCATCATATTGAATATAGAAGTTATCAATATAGTTTTCCGTATGACATGCAGAACAAACGTCTTTCATATTATCACGACGCTCTTCCCACCCGATATTTTGAGTCGGTAACCCCATCTTCTTATCACTAACTTCTGGGCGTATAGAGATTGGTGGACGGTTATTCCAAGAGATACGCAAACCAACGTTATGGTTAACATCTTGCTTACGTGTAGCACTCATGTGACATGTTGCACAGGTAGGGCCTTGGAAGTAATCTTCACCCGCAACCCACTTAGGATTATCAAGGTTCATCTCTTGCTCATGTGAAGCAAACTGAATACCATGCTTAGACTCCTCGTATAATTCCTTCTGAGGATGATCTGGTCCCATGTGACACTTACCACAAGTTCTGGGCTCACGAGCCTGTTTAACTGAGAACATATGACGAGAGTGACAAGCTGTACAAGCACCTTCCGATCCATCAGGATTGATGCGCCCAATGCCCGTGTTAGGCCATGTAGCAGGGTCTAATTGACCATCTTCAAGCATAGCAACCTTAGAACCATGACACTGCCAACAACCATTTACGGCCGCTGCTGAAGTACCATTTGGGAAAGCAGGAGTAATTAGATCACTATTACCTTCAACCACTTCTGCCAGCAAGTTATCCAGTGAGTTCAATATCGCAGCCGCTTTCACGTGATGCGACTCAGCATTCTGCTTCACTTCTTTTTCGTGACAGTTTGCACAATCTTTAGGTGAAACAATAATTGAAATATGTTTCTTTACCTTTTTATCATCATGAATGAATGCATCGGCATCACCCTCATCAGCTTGGTGACACTCATAACAACCAACTTTAGCGCGGTAATGCTTACTTGCACCCCACTGTTGGGTAATTCCTGGGTTATTTTTCTTGTGACATGCTACACATTGTTTTGTCTCTTTAGACATTTCTGGTGGCGGCGCTTTAACTGCACCCCAACTCATACTTGCAGTCATCAACATTAGCGTTGCGATGACCACCTTCCATGGACTAAATATCTTCATAGCGGTTCTCCTCGGTTCTGATACAGACTCCCTAGCGATGGGAGGAAATAACTCATGAAATTAAATTTATAGTTGAGCCATGAGAATATCTTATGCTTGTATTCGCAAAACTTTCCTAACCTAGATTATTTTTATGAAAAAAGTGAGTAAATTATTTTTAGATAAGGAACATAAAAAAGGTGCTGTAAAAACAGCACCTTAAAGATTACAAAGTGGAAAACCAAACTAAGTGCTTAATAAACACCCAGTTTATATGAGTTTATTTTTTTAGGCCTGCTTCCTTGGCTGCTTCTTTCCAACCATTTGGAAGGTGGTGGGAAATACCTTTATGACAACGCACACAAGAATCATCCTCTTCAAAACCTTCTTCATGGCGTGCTACGCTTCGCGGCTCTTGTTTTCTATAATCCATAGCCATAGGTGAATGACAAGTTTTACACTCTTTCGAGCTATTTTCAGCAAAGC
>VAPK010272760.1_pt1 | contig 26159 bp, 22 predicted proteins | sample 3395031 | NCBI WGS metagenome assembly VAPK01 (sample SAMN08290443, study PRJNA428436) | hydrothermal vent metagenome | isolation source: Deep-sea hydrothermal vent chimney 1 | place: Pacific Ocean: Juan De Fuca Ridge
AACAAGGTGGTTCAGCTAACGTTATGTACCATAGGACGAGTCATTGCTAATCAGAAAAATAAAAACAAACGAAGCAAAATCATTGAGTAATTTAGCCATTCGGTCAAAAGCGTACTGGGGTTATTCAACAGAGTTCTTGAAGGCCTGTAAAAATGAACTAGTAATTACTAAAAACAAATTGGGAAGCGACAAATTCCTATATATGGTCGCTGAGAATAACGGTGAAAAACTGGGATATTACGCCCTGGAAAAAATATCGAAATCTGAATTTGAGCTAGAGGCGCTGTTTGTAAAACCGGAGTATATAGGTCTAGGTATAGGCAAGGAACTATTGGCTCATGCTAAAAAGATGGCAGCAAAAATGGGAGGAGTTGCTCTAACAATCCAGAGCGATCCAAATTCTGAAAAATTCTATCTGGCTGCCGGTGGTGTACTCAGTGGAAAGAAAGAATCAAAAAGTATTCCGGGGCGTTTTTTACCTACCTTTCGTATTTCGTTAATTGATGATAATGTTGCATAACAAGGTCCAGGCCGGATGCTTACCCGAGAATTATCTGCTCACCCAGGTGCTTAGTAGACATTGGCAAACCGAAAGGTTAAATTTACCATATGGGTTCACATGCCCCCGGGGTTCTGCTCTACTAGATTTTAGTAAAATATGAAGAAGTTACTTACTCTTGTTGTAATTTTTAATATCAGTCTCGCCGCGCACGGTGATGTGGCAAGCGATAGTTTTGTCGTTGACCTTATTAAAGCAGCAAAAGACCGAACTATGCATGATATTACATATGATGGATCGTATTTTTCTATCTCATATCCAAATGGGGATGTTCCATCAAACATAGGGGTTTGTACTGATGTTGTGATTAGGTCATTTAGGAAAGTAGGTGTAGATCTCCAGAAGAAAGTACATGAAGATATGTCAGAGAATTATGATTTATATCCTTCAAAGAGAATATGGGGCTTGAATAAACCAGATAGAAATATTGATCACCGCCGGGTTCCTAATTTACGCGTATTTTTTAAAAGATTTGGCGCCTCCCTGGAGGTGACAAAAAAAGCGGAAAATTATTTACCTGGTGATTTAGTTACCTGGATGCTTCCAGGGAATCTGCCGCATATAGGAATAGTTATTGATGAGAAATCCGATAGAAATTTGCCACTAATTGCCCATAATATAGGTGAAGGACCAAAAATCAATGACATGTTATTTGATTACCCAATTACCGGACATTATAGATACCTCGGAAAATGAAATATAATTGGCAACGTGTATATCGAATACTTTTTTTACTGAAATGTCACCGTTAAGGTGTACGCGACATCGGTTATATTGTCGAACGCATCTATATTAACAAAATACTGTCCAGCGGGTAGAAAAAGCTCATTGATAACTTCATTGCCGGTTCCTAGTGCGAATTCATCTGCTATTATATCTGCTGCGTCGTTAAAAAGGTATAAATCAAAATCAGCCTTATTGTCAGTACTTAACACAAGATTTACCGTGCTTTCATTGCTTAGAGAAAAGGTGAAAGCATCCTCCAAGGTGCGTTCTTCTCCATCTTCAGAAGTTAAGATGATTGAAGCATCACCTGCCTTTGCAATTCCTAAGACCACAGAAGGTATAGTAATAGTCGTAGCTTGATCATCCGTTTCATTCGGCTCTTTTTCATTGATTCTAGTAAAACCTTCATTGCTACCGCCACCACCACCACAACCAAATAACATGAACACCGGCAGAAACACGGCGAAACGATAAACGAATAATTTGTATCTCCTAATAATACAGATCACTGGTTCGGATTGATTCATACCCTACCTCCTTTTTGGGGAAACCCAACACACCTTCCCTTTTCTGTCTAATTTAATAAATTCGAACACAATCAAAACAAACGAAAATATTGCCACGATAACGGTATAACTATCAGGCAGATAACAACATGATGTATTGTAAACTTATTAAGTGATCAATACACTCTAAATCCCAGCATGTGGCGCCTCAGACCCAAACCTAAACAAATTTTACAACCTGTTGATACTTAAACTACTTTCAAATTTGGTCGTTAAATTCTTTCAGGTACATTTGAATACAGCCTGTGCTACCGTACACCACGGTTACAACAACGACAAGGAGGACTGCCCTGCCTATGATCCATTTAACATCAATAAAGGCGCCTTCCTATGCCGCTATACACCTAACAAAATATATTTAGAGAATTTTATGATAAATATAAAATACAGTGACTGACCTTTCCCTAAATGGGTTATTCTACAGTCTCGTTAGGCTCTCAAAACAACCGGCATCGAAACCCAAAAAACCGTCGAGTATCACAGAAAGATTAGCAGAGTAAAAACTAAATATAGGAATAATTAGTCAGTTAGCATGTCTGAGATTTTATCTAAACTTCGTAACAATCTGTTGGCATATTCTTTTAACAAAGAAAATACATCTCTACATTGCCTAAGTATTTATCACTGCTACAAACCTCAGCAATTACGGCACGTATCATTTAATCAGCCGACTATGTTGATGGTTATTGACGGACACAAAGAGGTGAAAATAAATGACAGGAATCTTTCAATTAACAAGGGAGATTTGCTGTTATTACCACCGGGAACAAGAATATGGATAGGAAACTTTCCAGATACTCGAGAAAAAAAATATTTGGGGCTGGGATTCAGGTTTACTCAGGAGGCATTGAAACACTTTCGATTGGCATACGGCTCATCTCAGGAGAGCTGGGATATTTCTGCTCAATGGCATGCTAAGGCACCGAACTGTATTCTCGCAACATTGGCACAGATGATTGACTGGGATAATCGCTACTCTACAGACGCTCAATTAGTACAACACCGTCAAGTAGAATTGTTACTATTGCTCGCACAAGAAGGCTTAGTGGGAAATATTCTGTTAGGCGAACACCCTAGTTGGAAGCAAAGAGTCTCTCAGCTAGTTATCATCGACCCAGCACGGCCTTGGCAATTTAAAGAAGTTTGCTCTCGGTTAGGTGTGAGCGAATCATCCTTGCGAAGGAAGCTACAATTAGAGAAAACTAATTTCCGCGAATTATTGGAAGAGGCCCGACTGTCACATGGATTGTCTTTGTTGCTGGAAACAACACAGCCAATCGGCCAAATAGCGGATGCCGTTGGTTATCAATCACAATCCAGATTTGGAGAGCGGTTTAAGCGTCATTTTGGAATGACGCCCACAGACCTCAGACGCACACTCGTCGCTTAATGTAGAACATTTGGGTGTTTGAGGCGAAAAACTATATTTGTATCATGTATATTTTTACTCTACTTGTTTAAACAACCAAGCGGAGATTATTCATGAAAAAAGTACCCCTTTTTTTAAGCCTGATGATAGGAGTCTTCCTGTCAATCTCGTTATTTGCAGGTGACAAAATCATCATTAAGAACGAAGGTTTATATCCTGAAGGAATTAGCTTTGATGCTCAGGAACAGGTATTTTATGTGAGTTCAGTTGCAAGAGGTGAAGTTTGGAAAGTGAACCCAAAAGGAGAAAGCGAACTATTTATTAAAGATGACAGATTCGTTTCTACCCTTGGGTTACAGGTTGACAAAAAGCGCAATCGATTGATTATTTGTGTTGCTGACCCGGGGGCTGGGGAAAACAGCAATACAAAAAGCAAAGGAAGGCTCGCCGGAGTGGCTATTTATGACCTGAAATCTAAAAAAGAATTAGCCTACTATAGTTTAGCCCCCTCCAATAGTGACAAAGGACATTTGGCAAATGACATCAGCATTGATGGAATGGGGAATATCTATGTTACTGATAGCTTTTCTCCTATAATTTACAAAATAAACACCTATGGAAAAGCAAGTGTTTTTGCTAACGATCCTATATGGGAAGTGACAGCGGGAAAGTTTGGTCTAAATGGAATTGTTTATCATCCCGACGGCTTCTTAATTGTTTCTCATTATGACAGTGGAAAGCTCTATAAAGTTGATGTTAATAATTCAACTAATATTAAAGAGATAACATTCAATCAACCATCAAAGACCTGGAAAATAACGGGTCTTGACGGATTGTTGCTGCTCAATAACAAAACGCTCATAGCAGTAAACAGTGACCCATCGGGTGGTGAAAATGGAAATGTTGTGTATCGTCTATTATCAAATGACAGCTGGGACAGTTTTGAAATAAACGCCGCAATGCCTACAAGCAACACTTACCCAACTACTTTAACAAGTACTGGCGATGATATCTTTGTTTTACATGGCAAATTACTGGAGCTATTTACAGGAAATAAATCACCTGAAAAAATATTTGAAATTGAAAAGATTTCGTTTCAAACTCTAAATGAAGAAGACAACCCGAAATAGAAAATTCACAAGCCGCACAACGCATTTCCACAGCTCTTAAAGAAAGGCATTAAACCATCAGCGTACCCTGTGCGGAAACCACTTATTCAAACGAAATCTATTTATATGCCAGGAAAGTATTTGCAGATAGGCCTAATGCAAGAGTATCCTTTATGAAAATTAAAATAGCGGATCAGATCACTACTGACCAAGCTTAAGTAATTGAATAAAAAAGAAATATGAAGCCAATTTCATTTGGCTTTAGAGGGTTTTTTTTAATACCAAAATGAGGCGTATAGGAAAAAAATAAATTACTCCTCATTAGAATTTATTCCTCATCATCATATCTCGTAGTTGAACTTATTTAACTCAAGCTAGTTTAAATAGTTCAAGTTTTCAGCGAAAGCTATTTAAAAAATTAATTCGTACGTTTAATCACATAGCTAGTTGGTGTGTATTGTTCAGAACAGACACATAAAAACCAACAATAGTTTTGTGCTGTATGTACAGAATTATAATTAGTCACCCAAAAAAAGGAATTTAGCTATTCGATAATAAAGAATAAACAACGGGTTTTGATCAAGCATTTCGACCCTATTAGACTAGACCTCAAGTTTCCGGTCGAAATGGTGAAAAAATGCTGGCAGCAAGTTCTCAACTTCATCAAACGAATCTATTTGGCTCCGATCTACTCTCGCAGCTGGATCCCATGCTTCAATTAGCAACCGCTATTCCTTGGCAAGATTTCAATAAAGCATTTACTAAATGCTACTACGTACAATTTTACTAATCATTTTACTAATCAAAGCATCTGTTTAATTAACTTAATATGGTATGGAGGAAGGCCATTTCAACAAAATCAGCACTTCCGGGATGAATGAAGGATGAAGGTAGTGACACTAGCAACATAAAAAATTAACTTAAATGCAAGTTACTTGTATTTTTAATTCGGTCAATTTATTTGCTTAGCTAGAAGAATAAACTACCCACTACAGGCTGACGGGATATTAAGATGGATTGCCCGAAATCACAAATTTCATTGCAATGCTTTTTAATTACTGCAAGCAGCGGGGAATAAAACTTCAAGAAATTCAATCTCGCCAAACTAGAAGAAATTAAAATATTAATACAAGGAGAGGAAAACAGCTATGAAAACCGATAAGATTGAAGCAAGCATAAGCAACAGAGACGTTGAGGAACTCAAACTCAAAACTAAAACTGCTGCTACTATCAATTCAATTGCAAAGCTTAGGCGTCTTGAGCAAATAGAAGCAGAAGCGGTTAAAGCATCAGAATTAGGAATAACTCAACCCCAATTATCAGACCCAGAAAAAGATAAACTCAAAAATTTTCTTGCCGATAACTGGACACGTATTTACGGTACTGAACCCGTTGGCCCACGGGGTGGCAGCGATTACGCGACCGATATCGTAACGGATAACGAAGGGAATTTTTATATCACCGGAGGATACGACTCACGCACTTCACCTGCTTATCATGTTTCCAATAGTATGTATGATGTCATTATCGCAAAGCTTGACCGGCATGGGCATATCATCTGGAAGGACATTCTTAATTCAGGCCCTAAAACTAGCATTTTTAGTGATGATCTAGGTATCGCTATACAGGTCGACAGTAAAGGCAATAGTTATGTTATGGGTAAAACCAATGGGGACCTCAGCAGTGAAGGCATTGTACGGCAAAAATATCAATCACATTATCATTTCATTGCCAAGTACGATACCAATGGCACACAGCAGTGGATTCGTCAGTTTGGAACGGCAGGCACATCCGATGCTCTTAATGATATGGCTATTGATTCCAAGGGAAACAGTTATATTGTAGGGGGTGCTTTTGACTATGACACCAATACTGGCAAAAGAACGTCCGAGTTCAATCCGGTTGTTTTTAAATTCGACACCCACGGTGAGAAAATAAGCTTTAGTTCCTTCCCTGCGACTGCCGAGTATGATTTAGCGTCAGCCGTTACGGTGGATTTGGACGATAATGTTTATATCTCTGGTAATAAAATCAGTAGTGCTAATGTTCGACCGTATGAAATATGGGTCAAGAAATTATCACCGACGGGCACACCTTTGTGGTCTTTTAAGCCGACTTTACCTTCACCTGCTGAGATTATTTTGTCTCGGAATCCTGGTTTGTTTGGTTGGATTAGAACAAGTGCTATGACATTTAATGCTGCGACTAATGAAGTTGTTGTTGTGGGTAACAGAGGGGATACGCCTTTCGCTGCTAGCTTGTCTGTGGCGAGTGGTGCACTGGTTCGCACTACCTTCGGTTCTAAGAACAACTACTATAATGCGGTTGACATCGACGGCGCTGGTTCTATTTATATTACTGGACAATACGGTAAAAATCAGGTTTCGCCAGGCAACTGGGGCTCAGACATTTTATTTTCCAAATTATCATCAGGCGGCGCATTACTAAGCGAAGCGAGTGTTGGTACTGTAAACTCGCGAGACTCCGGATATGGAATTGCGGTTGATGCAGCGGGGAGCTATGTCATTGCCGGAAGTGTCGCGGGTGATTTGAATGGCGTGCCGAGTAATGGCGCAACAATGACGTCTTCAGATATTGTTATATTAAAGAATCTACCCTAGCCAGCAGAGACCATCTACGCCAATCGAGCCTCCCATTTCTCATAATTAATTATTAATGAATGGAAATTGGGAGGCCCGATTGGCATAATCGCGTCATACGTTACCACGTCACTTAGAGCTTATAGTGTCGTAGTCACACCGGCCCCAAAAAGCACCCCTTCACCGGGTAAGACACCCCCCCTTTTCTCTGCCCACCTACCTTCCTATGAAAATACAGTACTACCAACACTAGAGTTGTGTTATAAAATGGTGTTTTTGAAAAATTCAGCAGCCTATTTCAAGAAAATAGAAAACTAAAAGGTAAATTGAAAAACCAAGAATCCCCGAATATGGCTAAAGACTATTTGTCGGCAACTCGACAGTTTGCATTGAAATAGGGCAATGGGAACAGTGTGAGAATGTCTTGGAATCACCTATCTTAATCCGGAAAGTCATTATATTCAGAAGCCACCAGACACTATGCAAATACTATTGATCATACTCACCTCAATTTTGATTATCGCTGCATCAGCGGCCATTTATCTGAAGTACCGACTAGGTAACACAGTGGACAATGGGGATCTCGAGGCTTCCCTTGATGCTGAAGTAGAGAAAATATCAAAAAATAAACTTTCGTATGGCCTAGTCATTGGCATCTACAAGAACAGCAACTCATTTATTAAAGGCTATGGAACGATAGACAAAAAAGAAACTTCCATCCCAAATGCATCAACAGTTTTTCAGCTAGCATCGGTAAGTAAGCTTTTCACTTCATCATTGTTGCAGATTCTTTCAGATGAAGGCGTTGTAGATATGGATGCAAAATTAGATGAGCTAATTGGTGATTCTACAACTCTGTCATCTAGCGCAAAACTAGTCACTCTGAGACAACTGGCCACACACACATCTGGCTTTCCAAAAATCCCAAAAGCGCTTATCGACAAAGCAACCAGGCTAGCTGGAAAAAAAAATCTGATGACAGACCCTTATAGCCATATTGACTTGAAAGATGTACTTGATTATTTGGAAAATACCCAGGGAAAGCGCAAACCGGGCAAGTTTAAATACTCCAACTATGGCATGGGTTTACTTGGACATGTTTTGGAGATCATAACAAAAAAGGACTTGGAATCTCTGGCGACAGAAAAACTTTTCAAACCACTTAATATGATAAACACAGCAATAGCGTTAACACCAGAAATGCAGCAACATCTTGCTCAAGGTTATACAATAAAAGGCAAACCAGCCCCTCTATGGACATGTGGCGCTCTTGATGGCGCAGGTTGTTTTAATTCAAATGGATCAGATATGATGAAATTTGTGCAGGCAAATATTGACGCTAAATCATTTCTGACACAGACATTAAAAAAAACGCACGAACAACAATTTAACGGTAATACTGGAATTGGCTGGATGCAACCTGGATTTATTGACCGGTTTATTGGTAATAAATCGGTGATTTGGCACAATGGATTAGTTGGAGGCTATGGATCTTATGTTTCAATCGACATAAAAGACAAAACGGGTGTTCTTATCTTATCAAATATAGCTATTGACCCTAGCATGATAGGAACAATGATTACACGTCTTGTACGCACACAATCATGGTCATCTTAGTTGTCTTCTAACAATACGTCGTAGTGCCATTCGTATCAGGTCTCCCATTCCCCATCCACTAAATATTATACGAACAATCATTTCGCCCAGGCGATCAAAGGATCAACCCACAGTTCAAAATATTTCCTTTTTGGTAACCGAAACACTCTATGACCACGCCCGGAGACAAACGACACTTCTTTAAATGTGACCCCTGCTTTGTTCGCATTTATTTTTTTCGAGCAGCTAAAAAATAGATCATCTCCTTTATCAACAATCGATAAAATCTTGCCTTGCATTTTGGAATAATTAACTTGATATAGGTCTGAGCAACCCGAAATAAGTACATAATTGATTTCTGGGTTTTGTAGTATACCCGACACGGCCTGAGTAATCAGCGACCCCTTGGAATATCCGCTAATCGTAATATTTTCAGCTGGCACACCCTTGCCTAATAAATCTCTTACTTGTTCCGCAACCTCTTTCGCATAGAATTCAATCACGACGGACTCGCGATGCTCACTTAATACTTGAAAACCATTATTTACCAATTCATCCAGTATTTTTTCATAGTCTTTCGCCCGCTTATGATCTGGCCCCAGATCTTCGAGCTGAATGCCGTGCATATAAAATAAATACTTTTCTTTTGCTTTTGGCTTATCTGGTACAGAAAACAAAACTTGCCCTGCCAGACACCCGCCTAATAGCAGCGACAATACAATCAATATGATTGATTTACTCATGAAACCACCTCTTTATAAATATTACAGAACTAGAATAGCAACTATTTCATTTAAATTTGCAGAATTTTTAAAAACCCACAAAAAACCTGCAGGAATAAGGTGGGAATATTTCACATTTTTTATGTGAAATTCTTCATACAGTCTAAAAAAACATATTATTTATAATTGTTATGTAAAACATCCTCACTGTGACACGGATGTCACTCCTCCTCCCCATACAAACATTGTGGAGGGAGAAGAACAATAAACCAAAGCGAGCAACACTGAATTAAAAAACTTATTTAATTTTCTTAATGACATGCCAGAAAAACAATTTCAAATCCGCCCGAATGATTTGCCGAGACAACCGGAAAAAGTTTACTTAATTGTCGATGTACGATCTTCTGAAGAATACAAATGCAACCGTATTCGTGGCGCAATCAACCTTCCCTTTAGTAATAACCACAGTAATAACCAAGAAAAACTCGAAGCAAGTCTTCCAATAGACAAGCAAACCGACATTTTACTTTACTCCCAAGATGCCAGCCGTTCTATATACGCACTTATATTTTATTACTTGTCGGGTTATGAAAATGTCCGCTACATCGACGGTGGCCTAAATAGCTGCAAAGCAGCAAACAGAAAAATCAGTACCTTGCACCATAGTGCAAAAATAGACACCAGTAATGCAATGGATATAACAGATGTAATCACCGATGTTACAAAATCACCGTCGAAACCTGGCACACCTGTTATTCATATTATTAGAAATTAGGAAAATAATAACAACCAAGCCCCCTGCTCCACACATAGAGAGCACTAGAGGACGATTTAAGGATCTATCACATATATGAATGAATACGCGAGTAAAAACAGGTGCGAAATGTCGAATTTGAAGTATAAAAGTAAATCAGAGTTCAACAATAAAGTGAACTATACAGCTTCTCAATTAACGCTTATTGGCTCACCAACATTACCTTTGTCGAGGCGACTCTCTAGCATTTTCAAGGAGTTTGTTGTAGGAATGAAACTTTCGTATATCCATAACAATAAAACACTTAGCGGTAAAACAAATTTCGATCTGGACTCACTGGTTTCACATAACTTACAACTACTAAGCAAGAGATTGCTTCAAATCCCTGAATATAAAAAAACATTAGATGAAAAAATCCAATCTAAAAACACTCGCGCTGGTTTGTGGCAAAGCCTGTATGAAGACAGGGAAATAACATGCGGGTTTCTAACTATACAGGGAAAACAAGATATGCCCTGCTACACCCGCCCCGGCGTTAACGGTATATACCTATTACTCTCTGGTTCGGCAAGTTTGAATCAATATTCAGTGCAGTGCATTAACAGTAAGCAAGTAAATTTTGATATACTCTCATCGCGTGATCTGGACACTGGTGATATCGTTTTCTTCAAGTCCGGCGATATGAAATTGACGAACCTCAGCACATCAAATGACGCCTGTGTTTTTCTGAATATGCAACTATCTTCACTCGGCCTTCACTAAAACCTTCACCAAGACCTTCACCAAACATATACTAAAACAACTAAGCAATCACTTTTAATGCTTCCATGGCACGGTCGATCAATATAGCTCTATCGTCACCCTTCTCCCAACTAGTTAACCCGAAATCTGCATCAACCACCGTAGGCGTACCCTCACCATAAGGAACAGACAAATGACCGAGGAAAGAATTTATTTTAGCGACCAACTTTTCAGTCGCGGCACTATCCGTTTCCGGTAAAATCATTAAAAACTGGTTATCCTTGATCCGACAAATTAAATCAGCCCATCTCATTTGATCTTTGAGCAATTGGCCGATTGAGTGCATAACTTGTTGGTTATCCACATTTGGCTTGGCACTATTCACCGCCATCACAATAACCGACAACGGGTTTTCGTAACGACGACTACGTGACACCAGTAAGTCGACATTTTGCATAATGGCCTTTTTCGTTAATAAACCACTATTGGGATCAATCGGTGCAATTTCCTGTAGCTGTGCTGTTAATAAATCTCTCTCAACGTAAAGGCTTTTAATGTGGGTAATGTCTAATAAATATTCCACTGTTTGCGCTTTAGTCGCGTCTGAAACTAATTGTTGGGTCTGCCGAGAGAACCACCGCTCCTCACGATCCGGCCCGGATAATATCTGATATGCCTCCACACCATTGATCATTTCTGTCAAATTCATTTCTGCAATATCAGCAAGCCGTTGGCCTTGCAAATCTGAAAAAGATTTTCCTAAAATCTTCTCAAATGTCCGATTAACCCAGGTTATACGTCCTTCTGCGTCTGAAACAATGACACCCGTCGGCGATAACTGTAAAATTTGTGTCAAGTTTGTTACATCAATTTGCTTGTCCATTCTCGCACTCCACATTCCTATTCGTAATTAATTACCCTGTAAAGTCGAAGACTTATAGCCTGACTTCGTTTAAATCATTTTATTTTTTGCTTCAGAATCCATGTCCGCATCCGATCTAAATCAGGAATACATTGCAAACTCAAAGATATATTCGGCTGAAAAAAAAACAACTTAAACCATTAGTAGCTGTAATGTTATGTAAACCCGAAAATAGCCTGTGGATAGAAAAATTATAGCGGATTGTATGTTATTGGGTAGTCGATTTCACCTGATTTACAACCTAGTTAATGAGAGTGACTGATATTGAGTAACTGTAAATGGCGAATATAAAAACAGATGTTAGCTCTATAAAAAATCGTTTTTTTGCACTCAATCGCGAACGACTGAAACGCACCCAACAATCACTTCGCTGGAAACAACGCGATTTTCTCGATTTATTGCCGCTTTTGTTTCACCTGAACAGCCCACTGCTACCCGGCTACACCTCGAAAAATACGCCAGCGGGAATACCTGACTACAATCCATCAGACAAAGCGATCGAAGCAGCGAAAAGATTCGAAAAAACGTTTGAACATAAACGCCGAGCAATGCGTACATTTGAAATTGAATCACTTTTTTTAATGGGCAGCACCGGCACCGTTGCACATTCGGATAAGAGCGATTTTGATATTTGGCTTTGCTATACCTCTGAACTCTCAGATGACCAAGTTTTTTTGCTACAAAAAAAAGCCACCGCGATTAAACAATGGACCGACACTATTAATCTTGAAGTACATTTTTTTCTAATGAATGCGGCTGATTTTAAAAAAGGCTCTCACAATGATATCAGCGATGAGAGCAGCGGTTCCGCACAACATCATTTATTGCTTGAAGAGTTTTATCGAACAGGCTTATTGGTGGGTGGACGCTACCCGGTCTGGTGGGTAGTGCCTGCGGAGGAAGAACGAAACTATGAAGAATACATTTCAAATTTAATAAAGACAAACCAGATCTCGCATAACGAATTTATTGACTTCGGATCGTTAGGCCACATCCCTTCTTCCGAGTTTTTTGGCGCCGCCCTGTGGCAAGTATATAAAGGAATAGACTCCCCATATAAGTCAGTATTAAAAATATTGACCATGGAAACTTATGCCCAGGAATTTCCGGAGATAGACCTTCTAAGCATGCGATTTAAAAAGACGGTTTACCAGGGCGAAACCAACATAAACCAACTTGACCCCTATATTATGCTATACAACAAGTTGGCGGAATATTTAACCAAACGCGAAGAAATGGATCGTCTTGACCTGATCAGGCGCTGCTTTTATTTCAAAGTAAATATGAAGTTAAGTGAGACGAATAATTCCAGAGACTTACCCTGGCGTAAAGATATGTTAGAGACACTCATGTATGATTGGGGCTGGAATAAAACCTTACTTGAAATTCTTGATTCCAGAGATGTCTGGAAAATTAATCGAGTACTGAAAGAGCGACAAATATTGGTTGACGAACTGACCAATAGTTACCTTGCATTATCTGATTTTGCGCGCAAACAATCCAGCCTCAGCCAAATAAACCAGGATGACTTAAATATATTGGGTCGAAAGCTTTATGCCGCCTTTGAACGTAAAGCCGGAAAAATAGAAATTGTCAATCGCGGCATCTCACCTAACCTGGTCGAAACACATATTTCATTCGAACAAATTATTGGTAAAGACGAAAAAGAAACCTGGTTATTATATAATGAAACAAATACCAAGGTAGATTTACACAATTTATCGCCAATTAAACGTGAATCCAACGCCATCAGCATGGCGGCATGGTGCCATTTTAACAAGTTAATAAATTCACAAACAACTATCGCCATTAACGCGAAAACCAGCATTCTATCGACCAAGGAATTAAAAAATATTAATCACTGCCTGGAAACTCACTTTCCTGGCGGCAATCTCTCGCACACCAGTATGGAGTTATTGGCGCAAAAGTCCAAAATTGTATCGGCTATTGTGTTTGTTAACACAGGCTTGAATCCCTTGACTAAACACGGCCACATTGACACAGACATAATAAGCAATAAAACGGATGTACTAAATTACAGCGGATTTTCTTTAAACCTCGCATTGACATTTGATCTTATAATCGAAACAAGTTGGGAAGAAATTATTACTTTTTCGTTTTCTGGTATCAATGGTTTAATGGATTGTTTTTGCCAATATCTGGACTGGAACAAACCCACTGACGACATATTTATTGCTCCGCCCATACCCCACGTATATAGTTTTTCAACCAATAGAGGTGAAGCAATCGGCAAAAGAATTGAAGGACTTTTTTATGCTGCAATTAATTATTTCAGCCTGCCTGAAAACGCAACAGAATCAAGGTATATTTTTGAATGTGAGCAGTCATTTTACGTGCTGCACAACAACAGAGGCAAGTTACATCAAACGCCCAGCCACGAACACAAACAATTATTACACTATCTTGCACAACCTCTGGAAAAATTTACACCCACGCAGCTTGACAATCACTCCTTACGAGAGACATTGTTGCCCATCGTATTCAGCGCAAACAAAGCAAACCTGATTCAACTTTTTTTTAGAGAAAATGCAAATTTTTCTGATGTTTATATTGTCGATGAATATGGCTCTCTATTTTTTCAACAACTTCCTCATTATAACGATAATGTGTTGGTAAACCAGTTTGATCAGTTTCTTCAATCTATTTCCAATCGACAAATACAATCAATTGATAGCGAACACAAAACGGCGCAAAAAAATAATAAACTATATTATAAAATCAGCAAAAACAAAGCGGGAAAGCTCACGATAGCACGATTTGAAACCACGCAAACAGATTCTTCAAAACGCTATTTTAATATGCAAGTCATCGGTGATAACAAAGACAACAATACGTCCTTCACTATATATTGTGCAGATAAAGAGTTTTCCTCTTTTGAACATGGTTCTGATTTGTTTCTGGAAGTGGCCAAATATGTTTTATATTTACGCAAAGATGGATTACGGTATCCGATATACATTACTGATATCGATTTATCGCCTGCGTTGATGAACCAAGATGCACCCAATAAATTTCAAACCATCAATTTTTTGAGCTATAAAAAGCGTATCGAAGAAAAACTGAATTATGAACTCGACCAGTTGTAAATTACAGCCCAATTACTTGAGAACGACTTTGATCCAGGCCGCGATGTCCCGTATTTCATCCGCACACACCGAATGTGGCATGGGATACCGCTTCCACTGCGGCTGGTAACCGTGTGACAGCAGAACATCCCGTGATTGCTCTGCGAGCTGAATTGGCACAATATCATCATATGTACCGTGCGCCATCCAAATAGGGATATTTTTATTCGCTTTATGCGCTTCTTTCGGTAGAAACGATGATAAGGGTAAATAGGTAGATAGCGCCAGAACACCCGCGAGTGCGTGCGCATATCGCAACGCCGTGTGCAGCACCACGGCACCACCCTGAGAAAAGCCTGCCAGCACAATGCGCGACGCATCAACGCCCAAAGCTATCTGCTCCAGTATCAATTTATCAACAATTTCGGCCGATTCGCGAATACCTGCTTCATCTTGTGGTGATGACTTATCGAGCGCAATAATGTCATACCAGGCCCGCATAACATAACCATTATTGCAAGTAACCGCGCGATGCGGGGCATGCGGGAAAACAAAGCGGATGCCCAGTGCGTCTGCAACACCCAACTCCGGGACAATAGCCTCAAAATCATGGCCATCAGCACCCAGGCCATGCAGCCAAATAATACTCGCGGATACCTTCACTTTCGGGTCCAATACAATTTTGTCTTGAAATACCTCTGCCGCCATACTACCTCCAATCCATCTACCCAGAATAATAAGCCTATTTAAACTGCTCTCGCACGTTTGTGCAATACGCATTATAATATACCCAAAGCGTTTGAGATTTAGGTATAGCATGCAAATTAACCCGTTAAGAGATAGTGGAATGATTCATCGCCCCAAATTCACATTGTTTTTATTATTCATTTGTAGCAGTTTAATGTTGATAGGCTGTGGCCGAAAGGGAGACCTGTATCTCCCAGACTCATCCAAACCCGTGGCTACAACACCTGCATCAACTAAAACGTCTACAACTCAAAGCCAGCCGTTACAAAAAAAATGAATCATTTTAAATATCGTAAAAATATCTTATATGCAGAAGGTGTTAGTGTTGCTGACATTGCAGCTTCCGTAGGCACACCCTGTTTTGTTTATTCGCGTGCGACAATAGAACGGCACTGGCATGTATTCAATGATGCCCTGAGTGACTTGGATCATCTTATTTGCTATTCAGTTAAAGCAAATTCCAATATTGCGTTATTAAATTTACTCGCCCGCCTGGGGTCCGGTTTTGACATCGTTTCAGGGGGCGAACTACAACGCGTAATTCGTGCCGGTGGTGATGTGACTAAAACGGTTTTTTCTGGCGTAGGCAAAACCCCGGAAGAAATGCGCTACGCATTACAGGCGGGCATTCATTGCTTTAATATTGAGTCAGAAGCAGAACTATTAACGCTAAATACCATCGCCATCGAACTCAATCTTGTTGCACCAATCTCAATCAGAGTAAACCCGGATGTCGATGCACATACACACCCCTACATATCGACCGGACTAAAAGAAAATAAATTCGGTATTGATATACCGCAGGCGCTCCTGTTATTCAATACAGCCGCCCAATTACCTAAAATCAATACCATTGGCCTGGATTGTCATATTGGCTCTCAATTAACTGATATGACGCCGATAGTCGATGCATTGCAGCGTTTAATTCAACTCATCGACGAACTTAAAAATAACGGCATCGAAATAGAACACCTTGATATCGGTGGCGGCTTGGGTATCACTTACGAAAACGAAACACCCCCATCGCCCTATGAATATATTCAAGCATTGCTGCCTTTTTTAAAGAATAGAGAGCTAAAAAGTAAAGAGTTAAAGAATAAAGAGCTAAAAGATAAAAAATTAAAGCTGCTTATAGAACCAGGACGCGCTATTGTCGGCAACGCAGGCATTTTAGTCACCAACGTGACTTATCTGAAAACAAACGCAGATAAAAATTTTGCAGTTGTTGATGCCGCGATGAATGATTTGCTACGCCCTGCATTATACAACGCCTGGCAAAAAATCATTCCGGTAAACAACCGTATTGATGGACCACAAAAATTATATGATATTGTCGGCCCAGTCTGTGAAACAGCAGACTTTCTCGGGAAAAATCGTTCTCTTAACATTCAACAAGGGGATTTACTGGCCGTATGCTCTGCAGGTGCGTACGGTTTTGTGATGAGCTCAAATTATAATTCCCGCCCGCGTGCAGCAGAGGTGATTGTCGATGGTGACAAAATGCACGTTGTACGACAAAGAGAATCAATAGAAGATTTGTTAAAGGGCGAAACCTTAATAAATGAATAAATCTGTATAGATTAAAACATTATTTTGCGAATATTATTTTGAAGATCTAGTACACCGTCAAGGCTATTTTGACGGTGTACTAGTTAATAAATAACTTTTTTGGCCATCATCAATAATGATGAAACGCATTCCAGAACCTGACTTAATGAACAACGCTGATCAAGTACTCGCCTACGCGAACGCTGATTTCAGTGATCCGAATAGCCAGTTTATTAATTTATTCCGACAGAAATTTTCACATACGAATATTTCCGGTAATGCCTTAGATCTAGGCTGTGGCCCAGCCGACATCACTATTCGGTTCGCACAAACCTTCCCGCGTTGCTCAATTGAGGGTGTCGATGGGTCTAAAAATATGCTTAAACACGGCCGTGACGCCGTAAATAGCGTCGGCCTTACCAGTAGAATTGATTTAATTTGCGGTTACCTACCAAAAGCAACATTACCGCGAAAACGTTACAATGTCGTTCTTTCAAACAGCTTGTTGCACCACCTTACGGATCCAATGATTCTTTGGGAGGTACTGAAAAATTGTTCTGGCCTGTCAACATCAATCTTTATTATGGATTTAATACGGCCTGATTCTATTAAGGACGCTAAACAGTTAGTGGACAAACACGCAGCAAACGAAGCGGATATCCTGCAGGAAGATTTTTTTAATTCTTTATGCGCCAGTTACCGTATTGATGAAGTTGTTGAACAATTACGCCTCGCAAATCTGCAAGATCTAAAAATTGAACCTGTTTCTGATCGACATTTTATTGTTTATGGTTGCAGGATCCTAAATCAATAAAAAAGCTCACTTATACAACATAAGCTTAACTGCCTCCCCCCGAACCAGCGAATTTCGACAATAAATTGCCCAAATAGCAAACACAAGATGTAGTGTTTGACAATATTTACCGCAGCTCCCTTTTTATGCTGATGAAAAGATTAAAGAATTTATAAATGATTGATATTTATACTATAAAAGATACATTTTTTTCAAAATTGTGTATTGACAGCCATTGTTTTTAGGCCATACTCTAGACCACCTAACACAATATGTAGTGGTTCCCATATTTGCGTAGTGGTTACTAAAAGCAATGCCGCAATATTCGCCATGGACTGCCTTCTACTTAATACATAAATAATAATGACTTACTGTCACTTACGAGAGATTGATTTGATAAATACTCCAATAGTGTCTTAAACAGTACTCTAAAACGAACAAAAACAAATAGCGTCCAAACTAATTAAGGGGATTCCTGATTTATGAAAGCAGTGCATCTAAAAGCCGTGCCATCGCACACCACTGACATACCTTTCCAATCTGCCTCAACCGATATTTGGGATAAAAAATACCGCCTAAAAACCAAAGACGGTAGCATTATTGATCAGGAAATCGATGACACTTACAAGCGCGTTGCCAAAGCCATCTCAGAAGTCGAAACCACCGATGAAAAACGTGAGCTGTGGTATGAACAATTTTTATGGGCATTACGCCATGGCGCAACGCCGGCAGGCAGAATTATTTCCAATGCAGGGGCGCAGGCTTACAAACCGGCCACATCCACTATCAACTGTACCGTGTCAGGAATCATCTCAGACTCAATGAACGACATACTCGGTAAGGTGCATGAGGCAGGACTGACTTTAAAAGCCGGCTGCGGCATCGGTTATGAATTTTCCACATTGCGCCCCAAAGGTGCATTTGTTGCCGGTGCGGGTGCCTATACCTCGGGTCCGTTATCCTTTATGGATATTTACGACAAGATGTGTTTTACGGTCTCTTCTGCGGGTGGGCGACGTGGCGCTCAAATGGCGACGTTTGATGTAGGCCACCCGGATGTGCTCGATTTTATCCGTGCAAAACGCGAATCCGGACGACTACGGCAATTCAACCTATCGTTGCTTATCACAAAAGAATTTATGGAAGCTGTCAAACATGACAAACCCTGGCAACTGGCCTTCCCGATCACCAAAAAAGAAGCTGAAGATGATGGCATCGACATTAAAACCTCAACAGAAATCATTTGGCGGACTTTCCCGGTCAAGGGAGAATATATTTCCAATCCAGAAGGCAAAATAGCCCATAAAGTCTACCGCACTATTCAGGCACAGCGGATATGGGACGTTATTATGTCGTCCACCTATGACTATGCTGAGCCTGGTTTTATTCTCATCGATAAAGTCAATGAGATGAACAACAACTGGTTTTGCGAGAATATTCGTGCGACCAACCCCTGCGGAGAACAGCCATTACCGCCGTATGGTTCCTGCTTATTAGGCTCAATCAACCTAACCAAATTCGTCATTGACCCTTTCACGGATAAAGCCCGATTTGACTGGGAGGAATTCGCCAAAGTCACGTCCATTTTCACCCGCATGCTGGACAACGTCGTCGAAATTAACGGGCTACCGCTTGGGGGCCAACGCGATGAAATTCTTAGTAAACGTCGGCACGGTATGGGCTACCTTGGTCTAGGCTCAACGATCACAATGTTATGCATGAAATACGGCTCAAAGGAATCGACTGAATTCACCGAACGTGTGACCCGTGACATGGCAATCCAGGGCTGGAAAACAGCGTTAGACCTAGCAAAAGAAAAAGGCCCGGCACCGATACTCGACCAGGACTTTACTGTTGATGCCGAAATGCTTGCACACAGCCCACAAATGAAAATCGATGGCTGGAAACTCGGTGATAAAATCAAAGGACGCGTATTGCACACAAAATACAGCCGTTACATGCAACAGGTAGCCGAAGTTGAACCCGAACTTGCCAATGAACTGGCTAAGGTTGGCGCACGCTTTACCCACCACAGCTCAATTGCACCTACCGGCACGATTGCATTGTCCTTGTCTAATAACGCCAGTAACGGCATTGAACCGAGCTTTGCACACCATTACAGCCGCAATGTTATTCGGGAAGGTAAGAAGAGCAAGGAAAAAATTGACGTCTATTCGTTTGAGCTACTGGCTTATCGCGAACTCATTAACCAAAATGCCATGCCCTATTCGGATAAAGACGAGGAGAAGTTACCTGATTATTTTATTACAGCAGAAGATATCACGCCCAAGGAACATGTCGATATTCAAGCTGCGGCTCAAAAATGGATAGATTCCTCTATTTCAAAAACCGCCAACGTGCCAACAGATTTCCAATACGAGGAATTCAAAGACATCTATCTATATGCTTATGATCAAGGACTGAAAGGGTGCACCACATTTCGCTTCAATCCGGAAGTATTCCAGGGCGTGCTCGTCAAAGAACAAGACCTGGAAAACACGACTTACAAGTTCACTCTGGATGACGGCACGGTGGTTGAACTCAAAGGGAATGAAGAAGTCGACTATGATGGCGAAACACATACCGCAGCAAACCTTTACGATGCATTAAAAGAAGGTTATTACGGTAAGTTCTAGATTTTTTTATAGGGAATATCAAGTCTGTCACTATTTACTATTAAAAGATAAACACACAGGGCACGGGTCATGACAACCAAAATATCAAAGAAAATTGTTGGCTACAGCGTAGCCAAACCGGAAGAAGAAGAAAAAGAAATTACAGAAAAACCGGCATCTCAGGTGCAAGCAACCAGCACAGAAGAGCAAAGCAATATCATCCAAATGCATGAGAAACTCATGCGGCCTGATATGTTGATCGGTTCAACTTATAAAATTAAAACACCGCTATCTGAACATTCACTTTATGTCACGATTAATGACGTGATATTAAACGAAGGTACTGAACACGAACTGCGCCGACCATTCGAAATTTTCATTAATTCCAAAAACATGGACCATTTCCAATGGATCGTCGCACTGACAAGAATTATTTCGGCGGTATTTCGAAAAGGCGGCGATGTCACCTTCCTGGTAGATGAAATGCGCTCGGTATTTGATCCACGCGGTGGTTATTTCAAAAAGGGCGGAAAATATACACCCTCGATTGTCGCCGAGATTGGTGATGCGATCGAAAACCACATGAAATTAATTGGCCTGATCAAAGACGATGGCCTGGACGAACACCAACAAAAACTGATTGATGAAAAACGCGCACAATATAACAATTCACACAATAAACCAAAGAACAAAACAGCGAATACAACACAAAGCAAAGAAGACTCACCTGAGTTTCCAGCCGGAGCACAATTGTGCATCAAATGTAACACCAAGGCTGTCATCAAGATGGACGGCTGTATGACATGCTTAAACTGCGGCGACTCCAAATGCCAATGAGACCAACCAGTTGTAAACTTAATTGATTTTGTGGGTATTATTGTTTTATATATTCCCCACTTTCCTTACTCACCCCAGCATCATTGGCATAACGAGGCCACTGATTAATGATGGTTTGGATCTGTCCAACGAAGAACGAAAAATTTTTGCTGTGATCATCGCGATTATGCGCCAAGACGTTGAATATCGCCAGAGCAAACATTTTCTCTACTTCACGTATATCTTTTAATCGAAAAATCTGGCTCAAAATGGCTTTCACCCCTCAAGGGGGTACCGAGGCCCTCGCGACGACCACCTAAGTCCGACAGGCTCCAAGAAGCTCGTTAATCTAACGGTTATTTTTGGTGATGTGTACCCAGAATTGGAAATTAATTATACTGCCAATTTGAATAGAAAATCATAGGGAAAGAAAAACTATTTCTAGCCTGCCTTCCAGAGAGTTGATGTGTTTCATAACTTTTTTTGATTTGTATGCACGATAAGCATCCACGATAACAGTTTTTGTTTATTACTACCTCACCACACATTTTATAGCATAAGTTTATAGCATGAGACAGTTGTTCCCTAATCAGGTAGTGAGATTTATTTGCTTCTCTTTTTACGATGATTTATTGTGAAATAATTCTTTTCCATAAGTAAATAAAATAAACTATAACCCTCTTTTCCCTCAAACTAGAGTCAAATTAGAGTCAAATTGCGTGTCGTTTGAAGCAGTCATCACATTGACAGTAGTCGGTATCTGTTTTGCCGTATTAGCGTTCACTCGGACCTCTCCTGATATCACATTGGTGGGCGGCGTTTCCCTGCTGCTGATGTTGGGTGTTTTATCTCCAGAACAAGCATTAGGTGGTCTCGCCAATCAAGGCGTGGTAACGGTAGGCGCGTTATATATCGTGGTCAACGGACTGCGTGAGACTGGCGGACTTAGTTGGATTGTGCAGCACTTATTGGGTAAGCCAAAATCGTTAATGTCTGCCCAATTAAGAATGATGGTGCCCGTCGCGCTATTAAGTGCCTTCCTCAATAATACGCCCGTGGTGGCGATGATGATCCCTGCGGTAAGCGAATGGGCACGCCGTATGCAAATCTCAGTATCAAAATTGATGATTCCCTTAAGTTATGCCGCTATAGCTGGCGGAACTTGTACCTTGATAGGGACCAGCACCAACTTGGTTATCAATGGCTTACTGCTAGAAGCGACTAATCACGATGGTATTGGTATGTTTGAATTGGCATGGGTGGGAGTACCGACTGTTATTGTCGTATGCTTATTTGTGCTACTGCTAGGGCAACGTTTCCTGCCAGAACGCTTGCCTCCGATGAGTCAATTTGACGATGTTCGTCAATACACTGTCGAGATGATTGTCCAGAGCGGTAGCCCCTTAGTCGGGCAGACTATAGAGCAGGCTGATTTACGCGGACTGCCTGGTGTCTATCTTATTGAGATTGATCGAGAGGGGAATATATTGCCCGCGGTTTCACCGCAAGAGAGGCTGCACGACAATGACAGACTGGTATTTGCCGGTGTTGTCGACTCAATAGTCGATTTGCAAAAAATACGCGGCTTGGTGCCAGCGGCTGATCAGATTTTCAAGCTTGATGCGCCACGTCGCGAACGATGTCTGGTTGAGGCGGTCGTGTCAAATACCTGCACTTTGGTTGGTAAGAGTATACGTGAAGGGCGTTTCCGCAATGTTTACGATGCAGTGGTGATTGCTGTAGCGCGTAACGGGGAGCATTTACGGCAAAAACTTGGTGATATTGTTCTACACGCAGGAGATACTTTATTGATTGAAGCACATCCTTCATTTGAGTCGCATCAGCGTAACTCGCGTGATTTTTTGCTTGTCAGCCAACTTCATGATTCAACACCAATACGCCATGATCGCGCTATTTTCGCATTAGTCATTTTAGTTTTTATGGTGTTAGCGGCGACATTTGGCGTGCTGAGCATGTTAGAAGCTGCGTTGCTCGCAGCTGGATTGATGTTGTTAGCTAAGTGTACCAGCGGACGAACCGCACGACGTTCTGTCGATTGGCAGGTATTGGTTGTGATCGCTGCAGCGTTAGGTTTGGGCGAGGCGGTTCAGGTGACAGGTGCGGCAGAAGTAGTTGCAAATACGCTAATGTCGATATCGACAGTGCCTTGGGTTGCGCTTGCGATGATCTATTCGTTAACAGCCGTGTTTACCGCAATGATTTCAAACAATGCAGCAGCAGTGCTGATGTTTCCGATTGCGCTATCCGTCGCCGATCGAGTGGGCGTTGATTTTATGCCCTTTGTTATTACCATAATGGTTGCAGCATCGGCAAGCTATGCTACCCCGATTGGCTATCAGACTAACCTGATGGTTTATGGCCCCGGCGGCTATCGTTTTTTCGACTACATTCGCATTGGTGTCCCTATCACCATTTTGGTGGGTATTCTTAATATTGCCATAGTCCCGTTAATTTGGACTTTTTAGACGGCTTAAATCATCATTTTCATTGCCGGGCGGTAGAGATATATCAAGCCCTCTTAAATTATTGAATTTTAAGAAGCGCACCATTCGCATCACCCCCCACCAGTTCCCTTACTGAGTTATACTATAAAAAGTTATACTATAAAAAGAGTAAAGACAACGCGTGTGGAGATAAGTATGGATGATTTAACAAAACTAAAACTGGAAGCTGCTGCATTTCGGGGGCTGGTCGCACATTTGCAACGGCGCACTGATGTGCAAAATATTGACCTGATGAATTTATCTGGATTTTGCCGAAACTGCCTTTCCAAATGGTATATGAGTGCAGCCACTGACGAAGGTATCGACCTGGATTATGAACAAGCCTGTGAAATCATTTATGGCATGTCTTATAAAGAATGGAAATCAAAATACCAGACAGAAGCAACTCAGGCGCAACTAGATAAATTTGAACAGAGTAAACCATTGCATGCTCTTATAAGCGGTCATGCAAACAAATAAAGGAGACATGAGGCAGACCAAGATACTATCTTAAAATATTATTATTGGACCACATGAGCGCCATTCGCTGATCGGCACCGGAAGAGGGGAAGGAAAGCAGGTCTTTCCCTCCTGCCACATTTCTCATAATCTATGTTATACCCCGCACACGGCAAGATCTCCGCAACTAGAATTAGAAAATTGTACGCCGCGTACAACGTGACAACAAAAGACCTAGCCCCTTTATTGATCCTAGTTTACTTTCTGGATGGCCTTGTTAGTCGCATCTTGCATTGTGTCGGACAACGCGACCATTACATTTTGCAACAACCATTGCACCTGTTTTTGTCTGTATATCAGAATATATTGCTTTAACTCCTCATCACTTACCGGCTCAAATGTGTGTCGTAGCGTCATCATTGTGGTGTATTTACTTGGCCTCAATAGCAATTCATAAGTAGAACTGAGTACATCCTGATTGCTTTCGTTTTGCGATTTTTTACTCTCAGCCGCTTCTGCTGCGTTGGTTATTTTTAATATGGCTTCAATCGATAAAGCCTGCGCTGCAATCGAAAACTCTGTTTCAGCAGCGGCATTATCAAATGACTCAAGCAATTGTAAACGCGCTTCTTTCATCGGATTGTCTTCGTGTTGCAGAGCGATTTTTTTAATTTCTTCGACCGCTTTGGCCGATCTGGATTTTTCCTTAAGTGCCACAAGTTTTAACGCACTTTCTGAATTCAATAATTTCTGTATAGAATCATAACGCGCGCTCTGAAACTCTGTGCTTAGCTCTGTTTTCATTAAACGGGCTAAAATAGAATCCAGAATTATTTCACTTGAGTAGTTCTCATTCACAATCTTTGACACTTTTTCAAGCGCTACCTTTTTTTTAATGCCTTTTTCTTGTTCTTTTTGTAGTAGACCATTTTTTATGGTTATCGGTATATCCGCAACTAGCGCAGTTATGCCAAATTTGGTGAGCAACTCTCTTATATTTTTTTGCCCGTCCTCTGCGTATGCTGGCGTCATAAGGGCGATGTTAAAACTAAAAAAAATAATAACAAATAACAGTTTGGGGCGTGCTTTTATCATGTTTTGCAATTTCGACTCTACCTATATATGAAAACCTATTTAAATTGTATATTTACTCGTATTTATAAGATGAAACAATCAAACATAAAGATTATGACAAATCAAGAACAAATAAATTCCTGATACTTCTTTATATGAGAAAAACTATACAGTAGAATGCCGCCTTCCATCTAAAATTTGTTACCATTTTCGTGGCGACACAACACGTCACTGTTTATTATGTGCAACACAATGAGGTTTAGTCCGGTATGCGTTCTCTTCTCAATATTATGATTCTAGGAATTGCGCTCACCTGCAGCAATGTTTTTGCCAATGATGAAATCAATTTTAATTTGGACAATGAGGTATCGATCGGTATGGCTATACCAAGCCCTGCTGGTCTGACAATAAAATACTGGACCTCAGATACGCATGCTCTTGCCTTATTTTCTTCATGGTCAACAAACTCCAGTAAATATACAGCCCAGATTGATTATTTAACACACGACTTCAAAACGATACCGATAGAACCCGGCGCTGCCCCTTTTTATTATGGTATCGGAATGCGGGTGAAAACGGCAAAGGGGAATTCAACTGAAACCAGCATTCGAATACCTGTCGGTGTTAGTTATCTAATGGATACCGCGCCTTTGGATTTGTATGCAGAACTTGGCCCAAGGTTGCGCATCTCGCCATCAACCAAGTTCAAATTGAATATCACGCTAGGTATTCGATATCGGTTCATGCCCTGACCACCCTTCGAACTCTTGGTTAGATCTTGATTAGCTCTCGGTTAGATATTGATTAACTCTCGATTAGACATGCATTCTGAAAGCGGTCTAAGGCCTAAGGC
>VAPK010607439.1_pt1 | contig 26117 bp, 22 predicted proteins | sample 3395031 | NCBI WGS metagenome assembly VAPK01 (sample SAMN08290443, study PRJNA428436) | hydrothermal vent metagenome | isolation source: Deep-sea hydrothermal vent chimney 1 | place: Pacific Ocean: Juan De Fuca Ridge
CATGACGATCAATGTGCGTGGCCCCGTAGGGGGTTTGATAGTTTTTTCCACTTTGGCATCGAGATGTCAATTTAATATCGCCGATAATCATCGGCTCTCCGTCGGTATCGAATTGTTTTAAAGTAACGCCGGTGGCTAATCGACCCACTTCATTCACGCACTCAAGAATCGATTATTCAGATTCTAACATCGATCCTGTCAGTCATACTTTGACTTGAATTGTCACTTCGCTGTCACTTCGCTGTCACTTCGCTGTCACTTTGTGAGATAATTTGTGCCTTCATTCTCAGCCCTCTATGTTGTGTCGTAGAGGAAATATAGCATAAATTACACATTATTAAAAGGCAGCACCCGTTCAACCAAGCTATTTCAAGAATTTCCACATTTGAAAAAAAGATATTGGGGTCAACATTTTTGGGCCAGAGGATATTTTTGTGTCACCGTTGGTGAATTGTCTAAAGAAATGATATTGGAGTATTTAGAGCCTCATTTTGAGCGAAAGCCGGATGACAATTTCGATATTGAGTAACATTTGCTGGCTTTAGCCGGAATGCTGGACTTTCAGTCCGCTGTTTTTAACCCACCGTTTTGTAGGCGGTGGTTATTAATTTTTACACTATTTATTTTCAGATTTCCATCAACTTCTTTTCCGAGGTGACGCAAAAACACCTGGCGAACTTTGCCATCAATCCTCCTATTTTCCATCTCTTCCAGATACACAACACCATTTTTTCTACGTTTTCTAATGAACGACAGGAAGCGCCTCCACCCTATGAGGTTATATTGTTTGGTATCATTCGTTTCCCCATTACCTTGCCTTTTAAAGGATTCAACATGCAGGAGGATAAATCGACAAAAAACCATTAAAATAAGGCTTTTCTTGATTGTATCCTAATGGCTAAAAATAAAGTTTATTGTAGTGGGGAAAAACAGGTTGAAAATGGGTGTTTAGTATATACTATATTCACACATGCTAGTGCACCCTGAATGTCATAAGAAAGGCATTGGAGTGAAGTGATCATCATATTTTTACAAGAAATGATGTCGATGAAATTATCAACATGCAATCGTTAGGATCAAAAGCGAAACCGTACCAGATAAAACAGGTTAGAAATCTAAAATTGTTAAATATCATTTAGGTGATCACTATGCAGAGTAAATACGAAATGATCGTTTATTGGAGTGTAGAAGACGGGGCATTTATCGTAGAAGCCCCTGAGCTTTCTGGATGTATGGCAGATGGAGCAACGTATCAGGAAGCGGTATCAAATGCAGAAATAATTATTGAAGAGTGGATCGATACCGCTAAATCAGATGGACGACCCATCCCAGAAGCAAAAGGTCGTTTAGTCTATGCTTAATAAATGACTGTAATAAAAACCAGGATAAATAAACAATAAGTCTATACTAAAATGGTATTGGAGCGAATGCATCATATGGAATAAATTGGTAAATATGCCTAACGTTGCAATAGTCGTGTCAAGATAAATCCGAAATTTTGGGATGAATGGAGGCGAAATCGGGAAGTTATTGCGTTGCCACTCTTAAGCAATGGGGCCAGTCAAACTGTCGAAAACTTAGACAATTTGGCGTAAAGCGTCAATTGGCTTGGAACATAGCCAAATCGGCTCATGGTTCCTGGCGTCTAAGTAACAGTCCAGCTCTAGCTCAGGTCTTGCCGAATAAATACTTTACCAACTTTGGGGCTACCTTCACTGGTCGCATGATACAATAATAATGAACCGCCATGGTACGTGATCCGTATGCCTGGTAGTGCGGGAGGATAGATGCGATGAGGCATTTCCCTATCCCGATTAGCCATTTAACACAGCGAGGATATACAAATGATTTCTGAGTGGAAGTTAAAAGACGCTGAGCGGATAGTGCGGATTACAATGATAGTTATATTGCTAACTGCTGGGGCAAGCAAATTTTTTAGTGAAGGAGCTTTCTTTAATTATTATTCTCAGCTTTTTCAAGGAGACCTAAGGATAAATTTGCCACCATTGCTGGTGAATTTATATCTTAAAATAATCCCTTTTATTGAAATATCACTCGGTTTAGCTTTGCTCGTGAATAAGTATAAAAATTATACTATTTATGCTTGGTTCGCTTTTATGTTGAGCCTATTGTTTGGTCACTACATACTGCAAGAATGGTCTGCGGTAAATCAGATGTTGGGTTATATTTTTCTAGGTCTATTATGTTTAATTTTGCCTAACCATTCCAGTTGGTTTAAGAATATTGATGCTAGAGAAATTAGTAAATAGCATCCATAGCCAATACTAAGTAAGAGGGGAGGGGGATATGAATCCAAAGTTAGTTAGTTTTAGACTATGTCCATTCGTTAAAAGAGCAGAAATAGTACTAAGATATAAAGCTATTCAGCATGAAATTGAATATATCGATTTAGCAAATCCGCCCGAGTGGTTTATGGACATGTCTCCTTTGAAAAAGGTACCATTATTGTTAGTAAATGGCCATGTTATATTTGAATCATCGGTGATCTGTGAGTACCTTGATGAAGCACATCCAAATAAGTTGCATCCTGATGACTTGATCATGCGTGCAGAAAATAGAAGCTGGATTGAGTTTGGAAATACTTGTCTTTGGGATTCTTTTTACATGACGGTAAAAGAGACAAAGGGTGCTTTTTATCAAGTCAGGGAGGATTTGTTTACTAAATTTGATCGAGTTGAAAATGCAATATCTCATGCCCCGTTCTTTAATGGCAATAAATTTTCATTGGTTGATGTTAGTTTTGCTCCGTTGTTTCAGTTTCTAAAGTATATTGACGAACTGAATCCAATAAATATTACGGCTAAAAGACACCCTAGAATATTGGAGTGGAAAAACCAATTGTTAGGGTTTAAAGAAGTTCAAGAGGTATATTTATCTGATATAAAAGAACTTTATTTTGAGCAGATTTGGAAAAGACAGGGGTACTTATCTAGGTTCTTGGATAACAAAAAATATAATTGTCCTATTGAAAAACATATTTATTGACACAAGGGACAAGTTAAATGAAATGTTTTCAAATTGATGAGTAGCTAAAATTTTATTCGTGAGCTGATGAGCAAGTCGTTGCGTAGCTCATTCCGAGTTGCACCATAACCTATCCAGAGATGGGCCGGAGCAGAAAATATCCGAATAATTTTATGAAAAAAATATCGAAAGGGTTTATTCCAACGAGACTCATGCTACGATTGGTAAAAATGATTGCTGGTACCCGGACTATAATACATAAAAATATAAAACCGCCAGCGTTGCCAGATGATCTGGATTTATATTTGAGAAAATCTGAGCAGGTCATACCAGATCTTCGGGAGGGGGCGGAAAAAACCATTGTTTGGGCGAACCCTGAAGCACGCCAGCCAACCGAATTTTCTATTGTTTATTTGCATGGGTTTTCGGCGAGTCGCCGAGAAATTACACCGGTATGTGATTTGATGGCAGAAAAACTTCATGCCAATCTGTTTTATACTCGACTGACCGGACATGGACGCAGCAATGAGGCGATGGGTGAGATTCACCTTAATGCCTTATTGCAAGATGCGATGGAGGCCATGGCTATCGGTGCTCGCATTGGCAAGCAAGTTATTTTGGTGGGTACCTCAACCGGGGCGGCGCTGGCCTGCTGGCTTGCCAAGCGTGAGTATCAGGCTTCCATATCGAGTTTAATATTGATTTCACCAAATTTTGGATTAAGGCAGTGGCAAAGTGAATTGCTTTTATTGCCTTGGGCGAAATCTATCTTGAAGTTTATCCAGGGGGAGGTATATCGATTTGAACCCAGGAATGACCAGCAAGCTTATTTTTGGACAACCGAATATCCCAGTCGTGCATTGATTCCCATGATGGAGTTGGTACAGTTAGCCCGTGATACAGCGTTGCGAGACATTATTGCACCGCTACTGGTTTTATATTCACCACAAGATCAACTTGTCGATGCCAAGGCCATTGAAAAACGATTTAAGCAGATCGCTTCCCCAATAAAAAAAATTCAAAAAATTAAAGCCGAGCCAAATAGTCAACAGCATGTGATTGCCGGTGATATTTTGTCACCAGACACTACCCAGCAAGTGGTATGGAAAATCCTCTCGTTCATTAATTGTCTGCGTTAGCGGTGTTGAGTATATCGACTTAATGGTTAATTGCTTATATTTTGTACCAAGACTTGCGGTTTCACTTGCCCTTGATTTCGCACTGATTTTTCTTCTCTCGTATAAAGCCCATGTGGAACTAGTGCCGCGTCAATATTGAAGTGATGGGGGAAAGGCAGCGCACCCTACGAGAAAAATATTCACCCATTAATACAAAGTTGTTGCTGTACTAGGTTGATGACTTGTTTTAATTTATAATGAATCACTGTCATTAAGTGACTGGTGGTTTGTTATTTTTAAATAAAATTTATGCGGTTATCTCATTATGATTTTTTTAGAGTGCTAACGCTAAAAAGATTCGATTGGAAACAAGGAGTATTTGAGCTGAGATACGTAATGAAAGAATTTCAACAGCAAGCTCATTGCTCCATGTGTTATTCTACCTCCTGCCTCCATGCAGTCGTCACTCAGAACGAACAAACTAAGTCTGAGCGCTAAACCGGGAAGTTATCACGTTGCCTATTTCTAAGCGTTAGCAAAAATCCACCTTAGGAATAGGAATTGCTCCCATTCAAGATAAGAAATCTCAAGTGGTTCGTCAAACATTGGCGTGATTTTCTGGCACAAACAATGCTTAAAACCTATGATTAGGTCTGGCATTAAGACTCCTTCTCATTGTAATTATCTCTTTATTTTTAATTTTATGAATATTTTAAGTAAGTTGAATAAGCTGAACAAGCTGTTTAAGAGGCCGCCGTTAGAGGACGAGCAAACCTTAACGGAGTTATTAAAGGATGGTAACCCTAAAAAGAAGCCACTTCCAATTAGTCCTCTAATGCGGCAAATTATTGAAAAAGCAGAAGAATCGATAGATGGGCCGCAAATATATCCTTGCGCTGACCCTGAATTTAATTGTGAATATAGGCGCGATTATATGCCTCTCTTCGAGAAGGATGAGGCGTATATTAAGGTGGCATTCGACGATAAAAGAAAAGTGACTCATGTTTGTGGGTTACTGCCAAAATTTCAACGTGAGCAGCGCAAAAAGGGAAAAATCGAACAAAAGAATTTTCCTACGATGCCGGACTGCCAAGTATCTCAAGCAATAACAGACGTGTTAAAGCCAGGCGATAGAATAGCCTCTCTCTCTGCACAAAAAACAACCACAAAAATAATCTCCCAATCAATGTTGGTGCCGGACGATGGTTACCATGGCCTATTAAAAAGTGAACAGGAATGGCTCAATACCACGCTATACACTCTTCACAATAGTGATTGTGATATTTTGGAGCATCTCTTGAAGTATTCAATAAAAACAAAGAATTTCAAAGAAACGCTAGAAATATTTTTAAGCACTAAAAAAGAACTACAGCCTGGTAGTTGCAGTTCTATCATTGAGTCATTCAAAAGTCTTGCTAGGGAGTTTCCTGTCCATGGGGACAAGTTATCTGTTGCGCATATTGGATTATATTTAGAGCAGACACAAAATATAGAAAAAAATGAATTATTTAGAGTCATCTTAGAGCTATTTTTCTGCATGGGCTATGATAAAGATGTGATGGGTTATGCCACGGGGTTTACGGATATAGGAATGACATAATAAAGAAAGATCCCGCACCTTTTTAACCGAGTATTTTTGTCTAAAATTGATTCCCTGCCTCAATATTTTACAGCCTTGTCCAATACCAAAACAGTCATACCTCCTTAGTCAGTAGTCAGTGGGAATAAATAAACTGTACGTTTATGAATGTTTGCTGATGCCAAAGAAGTTCAGGAACAGCAAAACTTGATGGTACTGACTCCAGCGTTCGTGCCTCGTGGGGATTAATGATCGGCCTTGATCACCGATTTGGACGGGTATTTTTATTGCCGTGGGTTTAATTGGTGTAGCTATTGGTTTACGATTAAATCCCGTAGGCCTGATTGAGTGCTTTTTTTAGTGCATCAATGTCATGGGTTCCCTCTACCACTAAGAGTTTTTTGCCCTCGCTGGAGAAAAAATGTGCGCCGGCGGAAGTCGTTGCATGAACTTGTGCAAATTGGCGTCCTTGAGGTGCGCCTAAATCAACCACCAAAAACTCAACTTGATCTTCATAAGTCTGGCGAATCTGATTGAAGGATTCCATTAATTTTTGGCTACGTCCATCATCTACGTCATAAATAATAGCAACGGCGGGCTTGCCTTGACCGATCAGCGAAAGATCGGTACTAAAACTTGCGGGCATGACCAGCCAAATTAGTGTTACTAGGCTCACAGCAATCAATGAAATGGCGAGTAAATTGTATTTTAACGCACCCGTTTGATTTTTTCTCATAGAGAAAAAAGTGAAATACGTTACTTTTTTGAGAGGCATAATGTTTTTCTTAAACTGAATGATGAAAAATTCGACTTTGTTTGGTCTCAATTGTTCCATAAAGTCTGTAAAAATGCTCATTAAACGGTGGAGTTTTCATCGGCAGCATTGAAAAATTGTGATAGACTTTCAGATAATTAAGGATACTACTTTATTTAGCGGAATGATGCTGTATGTCAAGTGACACTCGGTGCTACCTTTTCACATGATGGCTATTTTGATTGATTTTTATTCCTAGCGTTGAGATCGAAAATTTCTGAAAGAATGTGGCATCAACTAAAAAAATTAATCCGTAAAAAAAATCTGGATACCCATTCACTACCATTGTTAGAACGACTGGGTCTGCATTTTTTTCATCGTTTTGACAGAAAACATGCCTTGCTACCAACGCCTGCGCTCAACGATGAAATTTCTCCATCGGGTGAGGCATTTTTTGCGATTGAAAAACAGACTGCACGACGAGCAGGTATTGTTGGTGCGCTATCCGCTGCGTGTTCGGCGCTCGCTGCCTTTTATGCTGATCCGTTGTTGACAATGGATAATAGCAGCGAACTAACATGGGACGCTATCTCAGAATACTGGTTAATTGTCGGCAGTGTTATTATCGTTGCAACGACGTTGGAAATTATCTATTTGTATTGGGATAGTATTCGGGCGGTGCATCAAATGTCATTAAAAGCACCCAGGGTGATGAGCACGATACCCGATGAGCGGCGTTTTGTATTAAGGGCGCTGGTGCGTGCGGCACTTGAACTTCCCAATCCCATCGACAGTGTGGTCAACGTTGATCCCCATAAAGAAACATCAAAAATGGAAATTGTCGTGGCGGCCTTAGTGTATAAGTCAAAGATAGCGTTGACTAACTTCATTCTCAAAGCGTTAATTAAAAAATTGCTCGGACGTGTGGCATTGCGTGGATGGCTTGAGTTTATCGCCATACCCATCACGGCGATTTGGAATTATGTGGTGAGTCGTTATGTCATGCGGGAAGCCATCATTCGAATACGAGGGCCAGCTAATGTGTCTGAGCTTTTCAATCATATCATGGCTGCCCATGGTCCGTTGTCTGATCAAGGTAAAGCGCTAATACTGCGTGCGGTAGTGAGTGCCATTGTAAGGTCTTCGGATTTTCATCCGAACGTATATTATTTATATCATCTGGTGGCAGCGAATATGGATGAAGTCAGCCTTGCACATTTAGATGACTCGCAGCGATTTATTGATGATTTATCTCGTGCTGATGAGCCTGATAAAATGTTAGCATTGCGTATTTTAGTGGTGGCTAGTCTCATTGATGGAAAATTACCGCGCAAGGAGAAAAAATTACTGCAAGAATCCTTTCGTGTTTGCCAGGTCGCTTATGATGTATCTAGAATTAAATTACTGAAAAATCGCTTTATCCAAGGCCATCAGATTATCGTAGAAAATTTGGACAAAATCATTGACTTGAATTTTTCGGTGAATCGTAAATAGAGGGACATATGCCTGTCCATATCCTTAGGATATCTTCAGCATTCAAAAGCTTGTTCCACGGCGTTTCCAAAAGACTGTGGAGATTCAGCCATTTGGCGTCCACTTTCTTGTGCGCCACGCTTTAATTTTTCATAGAGTTTCTTATCAGAAAGCAGTCGGCCTATGTTGTTCTTAAGATCGTTGATTGAATCAGTGTGAAATAACAGGCCATTTTGTTCATGCGAAACTAAATAGGGAAACGGCCCGAAATCTGGGGCAACCACCGGAACACCCATCACTAATCCCTCCATCGCTGCCATACATCGCCCCTCGGGAAATTGTCTCCTGGTTGGACTGATTAAAGCCATGCTCGCTTGGATAATTCCCAATAGTTGATCATGTTCCATATGGCCGAGCAAAATGACTTTGTCTTGTAACGAGGTTTTTTCTACTTCAATGCGAAGCCGCTCCAGCGCTGCTCCGCGTCCCACATATACCAGTTTAAGTGATGGGTATTGCTGAAGATAGCTTCGGCAGGCATTGAGCAAATCGATCACGCCCTTATTGCTTTCTATCCGTCCAACATATAATAAAACCTTATCGGATTTAGAAAGCGCTTCAGTCGTACCAACTTGATGGTTTTTCTCATAGAGAGATAGGTCAAAATGTACGTCAAACTCGAATACTTTCTGTGTCGGAACACCTATTTCAATGATCTGGTCACGTAGAAAAGGTCCATGACATATTACCGCGTTAGCCCGTCGTATTACCCAATAGTCCACCTTTGCCCGCAGTCGTCGAATCCAATTAGCCCCATCAACGGATACTTGATTATGCCTAGAATGCACCAAGGGTACCGAAAACAATTTCGACGCTAGATAAGATGCCCATAGCACACCGCCGGTGGAACCACACAGAATCCGATTGGGTCGAAAACGAATCATGTGAAACAGTATTTTGGCTGATGCCCAAGCGAGCAAAAACCGTTTGCTGATTGTGCCACCGCTTTTGGAAAACACTCGGGCTTGGATGTGGCCTTTATTGAAAACTCCGTTTACGTTTCCTCTGGACATGATCAGTAAAGATGTCGCGGAGTAGTGACGAAGAAAATCAGCAATGAAGGCATCGGGTCCGTTTGTTGGTGGTTTATCAGTAAGCGAAACGAGACGCTTGACTTGATCGACGGCGTCACCATTTTTTACATAAGCAATGCGCAAGTTAAAACTCCCCATTATTTTTAGTACCATTCCTTATTTCACTGGAATTATTGTTGTGCTTTACCGAGTATATAAAAAGCATATAGGTCGACGTTTGGGCTTCCCCCATTTTTAAATCGATGTTGGCGTCGGCGCTTCTTTTTTCACAATTTAAGGAATGAGCACCGCCATGTGGATATAGCGAAGAATAAACGTTATCTTAGACATTGGGAACTCATTTCGCTCATTTGCCCTGTTTTGCAACGTATGGCTGAATAGGTATTCTATTTTTTGGAGATAAAGTGGGCAGTTTAGGTTGGCGGACATGAAGCGTAAATAACTTGCCCTCATTGCGACCGATTTTTTAGCGTGCGTTCTTTTTTAGCCTCTCTTTATCGACAATCAGAACGTCTGCTAAGAGCCCGCGTTTTAGGCGAATTAAAACCCAATTTGAGCGTAACTTAAGCAAGTTGTTTCGTTTCTCTAGGGTGGTGCTTTTTTGTGTGAAATATAGACGAAGAGATATTACTCCCCATATACAACATTGGGTAGCCACGTGGCCAGTGCCGGCCAATAAGCCACGGCCGCGATAATCAATAACTGAATCAAAATAAAAGGGATAACGCCTTTGTAAATATCAAGGGTTTTGATTGTCGCCGGGGCGACACCTCGCAGGTAAAATAAGGCAAAACCAAAAGGCGGCGTAAGAAATGAAGTTTGCAGATTAAGCGCAATCATAATGCCGAGCCAGACTGGGTCTAGGCCCATGGCAAGTAATACCGGCCCAACAATGGGCACGACCACAAAAGTGATTTCAATAAAGTCTAACACAAACCCCAATAGAAACATGAAAATCATGACAACTAAAACAGCACCAAATAGGCCGCCGGGCAGGTCGGAGAGTAATTCTTCTACTAATTCATCTCCCCCATATCCTCGAAAGACTAATGAAAAAATCGACGCACCAATGAGAATCAAAAAAACCATACTGGTGATTGAGGTGGTTTGACGCACGACGTGAGTTAATATTGAGAGATTGAATTGTTTTTGGCTGATGGCCAACAGTATCGCTCCGACGGCACCAACGGAGGCGGCTTCTGTGGGGGTTGCAATCCCCGCGAGAATTGAGCCAAGTACGGCCATAATCAAAAATAATGGTGGGAATAGGGCTTTGAATATTTTTTTGTGAAGCGTATTTGCTGGGTTACGCATTCTTTCTTCTTTGGGGATGGCTGGCATGCTGTGAGGGCGCAGGTAAGCGTATGTCGATATATAAAGGATATAAGCGATGACTAACAATAAACCTGGAATTAAGGCGCCGATAAAAAGGTCCCCGACAGAGACCGTATCTGGGGAGAAAATACCCATATCCAGCTGGGCTTGTTGATAGGCTGAAGACAGTACATCGCCTAGCAATATTAACACAATCGATGGTGGTATAATTTGCCCCAAAGTGCCTGAGGCGCAGATGAGTCCGGTGGAAATTTTTGGATCATAACCACGACGCATCATGACGGGTAAAGATAGCAGCCCCATGGTGACCACGGTGGCACCAACAATGCCGGTGCTTGCCGCCAATAACATACCCACAAGCGTGACAGAGATGCCGAGTCCACCACGCAGTGAGCCAAACAAGGCGGCCATGGTATCCAATAAGTTTTCTGCCACTTTTGAGCGCTCTAACATCACCCCCATAAACACAAACAAGGGCACCGCAATTAAGGTGGTATTGGTCATGATGCCGTATAAGCGATTAGGGAGGGCTTCGAGAAAGTCTCCGTCAAAAATTTCGTATTGCAAACCAAAATAGGCAAAAATAAGTGCAGTACCGGCTAAGGTAAAGGCAACTGGATAGCCTAGTAGTAATAATAAACAAACGGTGCCAAACATCAGTAGCGGCATGTATTCGATGAGATATTCGAGCATATTTATTGTTCCATCGAATGATTATTGTGAGTGGTTGATAGATTGAATAATTGAATGATAGTTTTTAATACGATGGCGATACCTTGGGTTATTAGGAGTATTGCCATGATGATAATTTGTGTTTTTAATAAATAAACGCCAGGTAAACCCCCGGCTTCACGTGAGCTTTCTTTGATTTCCCAGGCATCTAAGACGTACTCCCAGCTTACCCACAGAATAAAACCACAAACGGGTAGCAGGAATAGAAATGTACCCAATAGATTGATGATTGCTTTACCTGTTGCCGACATCTTTTGATAAAAAATATCAACCCGCACATGGGCATCCAGTTGTAAAGTATAGGCGGCGGCCAGCATGAATACGCTGGCGTGCATATAAGTGACAGCTTCTTGCATGGCGATCCAACCGGTATTAAAAACATAGCGTAATATGACAATACTAAAAGTCATGAGCACCATGGCCAAGGTGAGCCATGACACATAACGGCCAGTCATATCAGTCATTTTCTCAAGTTGATGACTTGAGTTAATCAGCGTTTTTATTAATAAACTCATGGGTTAACAGATGGCCACTAAAACAATGAATGGAGGTATTTTGCGGATTATACCCTGTTTGTTTGGGGTAAGGAATGGAAATTAAGCATGAATAGCAGATAACCCGGAGTGATGATGTTCAGCGCTGAGACTTATCCAGGTGTGTCCGAGGAGGGTATTTAGTCGACGTTGAGTGAAACGATTGTATCGCTCATTTTTTGCACTCTAGTCAATTAATAAAGTAAGGGTGACCGTAAAATAGAAAAGGCGGAAGAAGTCACGCTCCTTCCGCCGATGATTGACCGCTTGACTCGCTGTCGCTTATTTGCGAACACGTAGTGCGTGGATATCCGCAAAGTTAGTTCCATCAATGTTGTTGGTAATTGGCAAATGATTTTTCGCTTTTCCATTCTTGCCTTTCGCTTTAACCGCGAGCACCCCAACACCGGGATTGTCGCCCTTCGCGTTGTCAAAGCTCGGGTCGTTAGCGGAGACCGGAACTGAGCCACGCTGAGCGATGAATGCCACTTTGCCACTTGGCGAGAGATCAATCAGATCCGGCGCCGCATCGCCAAGCTTACCGTTTGCTTCCAGATCAATGACATTGACCACCCGATTGGTGGTCGTGTCAATCACGTTGCAAGTATTGTCACCGCGATTGCAGGCCCATACATAACGACCGGCAATCAACATACCATGACTGTCGTTGCCGCTTTGAGGGATTCGGATGAAGGAAGGTTTGCTGTATGGCAATGCACTGTTGTCAAACGCATAAACTACATCGGTATGCTCAGGGTCAGGGTTGCCCGAGTTGATATAGACAGTATTGCCATTCTGGATACCACCACAGCCTTTGGCGCCGATTTCGCCGCGGGTGGTGGGGCCGGCGGCGGCTGTCATTGCGCTATCTGCCGTGTATGTGTAAATAACTGAGTTTGATGTCAGATCAACAATGTCTAAACCGCCACTTGCTAGGGTGACGTAGGCGTACTTACCGGTATCGGTAATGACTGGGCAAATGGAATTACCAGGGGAGTGGGGAATTTCAATCGCCGCTGACGCTGAACCGGCATCACAATCAAAATACTGATGTCGGTTGGGCGTGCCGCCCGTCCCGGCGCACGATCCGCTAAGATCAAGCGAAATTTTGATGATGGAGGGTGCTACGTCAGTATCGGCGACAATAACAAAGGTATTGTCTGGCGATGGAATAACTGCATGTGTTTTACCCGCGCCGTCAAAGGTGCCGCCTGGGGCGCTTACATCGGTGCGAATATCATAGCTATCGACGATCGCCTTGCTGTCTGCATCAATCAGGTAAATAACACCGTTAGATGCATGACCAATAACCAGGTGGCTGCCGTTTCCGGCAAACAGGGTCATATGTGGTTTTTTGCCGATATTCCATCCGCCAGCCGCCGCCTCATCCGCCATCGCACTGGTGTGTATCAGGTCAGGTCCACCGTGTTTGCCTTTGAATTTTTTATCGGTCCCTTTATAGACATAAAGTTTGCCCGCATCGATATTATCATCACTGTCGAAGGCCTGATCAACCGCCCAGACTTCATAGTTGCTGTTGTGGATATAAGCTACGCGGCTGTCGAGCATCTGACCAGTTTTCCAGATTTCATCGTTGCTATTGTAGGCATAAGCCGCGCTGGACAGGCTAGTGACGATACCTGCCGCGATGTGAATAAATGTTGTTTTTAATTTCATTATCTCAATCCTTTGTTATTTTGAAACGCGTCAATATTAGGGATCAATTATATAACAGATCCATGTGATGGAGCAACTCCTCGCTATGACGCACGAGAAACGTGAACAAGATGACGCGGTTTTTCAGCGGCTCAGATTGAGGTGAGACGTAGCGGTGCTGAGGATAGCTATGGCGGCGGAAGGAAATCAAATTGATTTATTTGAGGGGGGGGAGTTTGTTTCGATTGTTTTTCCTTGTTGTCAATCTCGGCTTTGATTTGCATGAGTTCGGGTGAGTTTGCTAATTCTTGAAAAGCCGCCTTTTGGAGTTTGACTCTGGCGGTCTCGAAGTTGTTTTGATCTAAGGCGTGGCTGACTTCATCCAACAATAGAGATTGCAATCGCCGCAAGGTGTTGCGTGTTTTTTCATTATCAGGATCAAGTTTCATTGCTTTTCTCAATGCGGTAAGCGCATTGGAGTCAGCGGGTTCCAGGTATTGCTTTGCAATAATTTTTTTATGTGCAGTATCAAGCCATTTTTGTATCTCTATTGCCTTTTTTCTTTGAGCAAGTTGCTGCTGATTCGTTTTATTTTTTTCGTTCAACTCTTGTGTCAGATTTTCGAAACGTCCAGTAAATCCAGAAATATTTATAATTTGTTGAATTTTCTGCTTAGCCATCTCATATTGTTGATTCGCTATATCCTGCTGTATGCTGGCTCGATAGTCGGATTCCATGCGTACCATATTTTTTTTAGCTGTTGGGTTTTCTGGATCGCTTTGCAGCACTTGTAAAAAATAGTTATAAGCACTGTTGCTGAAAGGAAAATAGAAGTTTCCTTTTTCCATTTGTACTTTGGCTATTTTGAGTAATTCATTTTTTCTCTGTATTTCCTGACGTATCCGTCGCTCACTTTTTTTGTTGACTTCAATTTTTTGTTCTAACGCTGAAATCAGATCATGGTTTGGATCAACCATCTTAATTTTGTCCAAATATTTTTGCGCCGATGACAAATCATTTTGTGTCAATTTTCGTTCAGCAAGTAATGCATATTTGTTGGCGATTTGTGCTATGCCGGCTTTTGCAGTTTCATTGTTGGCATCCAATTTGAATACATGTTGATAACCGAAATAAGCATTTTTATTTTTTGGGGTTGTCAAACGGAAATGCTCGATGTCTTGTTTTGCTTGTGCCAATAAAATATCGATTATCTGTTGATTGGGAGAGGCCATCTTTGCTTTTTCTGCCTGCTGATTAATATGTGCCACTTTTTTCTTTGAGGCTGTCTGTAATTCAGTGCTTAAAAATTTAGTCAGTGGTTCTGGCAATGTTATGCTATCAGATGCATCGCTTGCGATGATTTCTGCAAGGCTAGAAATTATCTTCTCTGGATTCGATTTTTTATTATCTTGGAATAGATTCCAGGAAAAATATATTGCCATTGATATCCCCACGACAGAAATAGCGGCAATGAATGGCGTTATCGAAGCCTTATTTTTTTTCTTTTTTGGTGCGCTGCCCGTCGTGTATTTTTCGCTAGAATTAAGCGCTTGATGTAATAGGCGATTTGATTGATCTATTTCGCTCGTTTCGTCCAATAATTTTTCACTGTTATCGTCTAAAATTCGCCACCAATCAGGGAGTGATTGTGGTCGATCGTTGGGGTTAAGCAGCAAGGCGGAAGCAACGGCTTGTATTAATTCCTCTGAAAATTTTCCTTCATTTTTATTTAGTTGCGCCAGCACGGGGTCTTTCTTGCCTTGCATTACGTCATTGATGCGTGTAATTACATCAACCGGTGTGTTTCCCGTCATTAATTCATAAGTGGTCGCACCGAGTGCATAGATATCGCTCCAGGGGCCTTGTTTTTCACTCTCGCCAGATAAATCATATTGTTCACTTGGCGCATATCCCACAGAGACTAGCGTTGTTAACTGCTGTGTTTTAGTACCGATGGCAAGCCGTGCTGAACCAAAGTCAATTAAAACCGGCGTCGTGGCATCTTTAAGCAAAATATTACCGGGCTTAATGTCCCGGTGGATAAATCCCGCTTTATGGACAAGTTGCAAGCCGCCACAGATATCTTGAATCAATGAACGTATTTCATTTTCAGAAAATTTCTGACCCTGCTTGATTAACGCTTTCAGATTCGTGCCATGAATATATTCCATGACAATATAAGCGGAATGGTTGGCTTGAAATACACTGTTGATGGAAACAATATTTCGGTGTTTAAATCGAGCAAGCGTTTGTGCTTCTTCTAAAAAACGTTGTAGCCCCCATTCATAAGTCGATTCTTGATCTTCAGATTCGGGAATAACCGTGTAATTGTCGCCACGAGTCACAAAGTTTCTGGGGTAAAATTCTTTGATAGCGACTTCGCGATTTAAATTATTATCCTTTGCTAAATAGGTAATTCCAAATCCGCCAGTACCGAGGACATATTGAATGGTGTACCAATGCAGATCAAAATATTTAGGTAATTTAGCGTCGCTATGGATGGTCATTTTTTTGTTTGTCAGAATTTTATTTCGGTTTTCATTCGATCGGGACAATAATATACGCCGCACTCAAGCCATTGATGTGTCTCGCGATGTGTTATCCGTCTTACTACGCCGGGTGTCAAAATGATCGATTGAGACTTTATCATCGTTCTCTTATTTTTGACGATGAGGCAGAGTATTGCCTCCTATCCGCGAAACTTGGAGCTTGATGAGTGGTAAAAGTCAGTTGAGTATTCTATAGCAATTATTATTGCACAAGGAAGGAAGTTTGTTGGGCAATTTAGCATTGATTGATTATTGCGCATTTAGTGCAAGGTTTGAGCGCATGAATGATCAAAAAAAATACAGCCTGGGTCTGTTGTTTAATTTGCCGTTGCTGGAATAATTACATTTTTACGATTGACACTGGTAAGCTTATGATCCATATTTGCGTCGTGCTAAAAAAGTGTTATAACCTCGATATTCCAAATATTTGGTAAAGCTCACCTCTATGAAAATAGCTCAGATCTCTTGTGTTTTTCTATTTTTGTCTCTGCCTTTTTGTGCTTTTGGAGAGAAATTTGAACATTCCGAGCTAGAAAAAATTAAGAAAAGTATTAGCGAGAACACCGAAAAGCTTGATTCTCTGATAGCCAATCGCAAAGAAATAACTCAAGAGCCAAGCTTTCAACAACGTCAACATAAAAACCATTACGGTATTACGCCTCGATTAGCACTCCGTGCGAGCAATTTTCAAAGTTACGCTGAAAATATATATTCCCAAAGCACCGTTGAGCAATTAATGTATAAAACGATAGGAGCGAGTTTTCATTATGTAGACCGGAACTTGCCTAAATATAATTTTATTTTCAGTATGCTGTATGGTTCCGACCAGACTCGGGTTAACCATTACATGGAGGTCGATTTACCAACGGGTGAAAAGCTCGTCGCCCCTTTTAAATTTATGCGTGATACTGAATTTTGGGATATCGAATTAGTCGCAAGGTCTAGGGTAAATAATACTAATGCCAATCTTATCGCTGCAATTCAAACCATTCAATTTTTCTTTGATGATGAATCTGAAGCGATTATCCCCGAGTTGAATCAAACACAAAAAATAAAATTCCACCTTAAATTTTATTTAATAAAAATCGGTATTGGTGGATATTCTTTTATCTCTGAGGATAAACGGCATCGGATTTTTTCTAATCTTCTAGTCGGTGGCGGATTGACTCAAACCGCGGTAAAGGATAATTGGAGAACACTCATTAGTGATGTTAATTTTGGATATGAGTGGATTATGCGCCGCAGTACTTCCATCAGTGTGCGGTATCGGGCACAAGTGGCGTATCAAAGTGATGTCGATGGTGATTTAACTGGCAGGTCAGATGGGTTTTTTCTATTGCACGGGCCTGAATTCAATTTTTCCTATCGATTCTGATTTTCCCATATCATGACTTGATTCTTGCCTTGGTGTTTGCTCATATACAGTGCTTGATCCGCTTTTTCTAATAACAAATCAGCGGTGACTCCGTGCTTTGGCATGATAGAAATGCCAATACTGCAGGTAATGATCGTGCCCTGCTGAGATGATTTATCGACCGGTGCTAAAAAGTTATGCGAGGCAATGGCTTCGCATAATCGCTCACCGAGCACTTTGGCTCCGTCTATATTGGTTTGCGGGGCAATAATGACAAACTCATCCCCGCCAAAGCGTCCGATGATGTCAGAGGTGCGACAATGGTCGCGTATAATAGAACCCATATCATAGAGCAATTTATCCCCGCGTAAATGACCATATTGATCGTTAAACTGCTTAAAGCCATCAAGGTCAATGAAAAACACGGAAAGAGGGAAGTCATAGCGCTGGCTGCGTGCGACCTCAGTATTAAGATTATTCAGCGTTGATTTTTTATTTAACAACTCGGTCAGAGAATCGATATGAGCTTGGCGTTTAAGTTCTTCTAACAGGCGCGCTTTTTCCACCGCTTCGACCGCTTCTGAGGCAAAAATTCTTAACAATAAAATATCATGTTCGTTATAAGAACTCGCCGTTTTACGGTATACCGTGATGCATCCCATCACACTCTCTTTTGATGTCATCGGAACACAAAGCATGGTGCTTACCCGATCAATTCCCTCCAGCTCGGCAGGCACACAAAGTGCTTCAAGTTCTTCTTCATTAATAATCATTGCGTTACCAGTTTTCACGACGGTTCCTACCGCACCGCTTTCCAGTGGAATATTTGACTGACCATTAACCCCATCCGCTAAGCCATGGGTGCCTAGCGTACTCAAAAAACCGTTGCGAACATCGAATGCACGAATGGTTGCCGCCTCGGACTTGGTTAAATTTGTTGCTGTTTTAAGAATGTGGTCTAACACATCGTCGATGCTGTCAAAGACAACCATCCGCTCAGTGATCGTGAAAATACGGTTTAAAATTTTATCGTTTGCCATTTTTAAATGAGAGATATCGTTACATAAAGCCTAATTAGCCTATCGACATGACGAGATTTTTCTTTATTGGTAACGATTCAGCCTGTGTATTTAAACGCGTTGCGGCGTGCTTTACCTACCATTATTTTTAAATGGTTGTTGTCATCAATGACAGCTATCAATTTTGTTTGTTACACGGCAATGCATGATAATTGTTGAAAAATATCCAACTTTTTGTATTTTAAGAAATTTCTAAGAGGGCAATTAAGGCAGTTGCCCGAGAAAAACCTGCACTTATCGTGACCCTTATGGACATGAGGTGGGTTTTGTGATTCCAGTCGCTGAAAAATTAAAATTGTTTGAATGCAAATGGAGTGAGCGGCTCATTGGCGCAAAAAATATTATTTCAAAAACGTTAATTACCCCAGTTAGACAACAGCGGGTCATTAAGTCAAAAGACCTCATCATTGAAAATAGCATTGAATTACAAAGTTTAGCGATTTAATGTCATTTCAAACCAACCGAGAAGAGAAGCGTTTACGATACTCGGTGGGTGATAAATGGGTATAACGTTTGAATAAACGCCCAAAGGATTTGACATCGGCATAGCCTACTTCATAGGTAATGGTTTCGATATTCATTTGGGTGGCCTCTAATTTTTTCTTGGCCAATTCTACCCGCAAGCGTTGCAAATACATCAAAGGCGTTTCCCCTGTCGCGTTACGAAATCGACGTACCAAATTACGCACACTCATGTGAAAATGCTGGGCCATGGAGTCGATGGTCAAGGCGCGGGTGCAGTGTTGCTCCATCCATTGCTGAACTTGTTTGATCTCGGCATCTTGATGGGTAATGGAGCAATGGCTAAAAAAATAAGGGGCTTGACTGGATCGGTTTTTATCATGCAATAACAGTTTAGCGCATTGCAAGGCGACCTCCAGTCCACAATATTTTTCCACCAAATAAATAATTACATCTAAAAAAGCATAGGTGGGACCGGCGCTCAATATATCATTTTCATCAATGAACAGTCGCTGTAGATTCAGGTTTATCTTAGGATAACGCTGATGAAAAAGCGCCGCTAACAACGGGTTTGTGGTCACGGTTTTGTCTTGTAATAAACCCGTCTCCGCCAGGAAAAAAATACCCGTGCAAATGGAGACTAAAAGGCTACCCTGCGCATGACGATCTTTTAGCCAAGGTGTTAGGGCCGCATTTTCCAGCAAGGCTTGCTCAATACGGTCCATCACCGGGGGCACGATGATCAAATCCGCTTGACTCACCTCATCAATCGATAACAATGGGGTAATCGGCATTAAATTAAAGCTGCGAATGGCTTGACCATTCACGGTGGTGAGTTTGACCTGGAAGAAATTTTGCTCGGTTTGGGTTTGTATTTTCCAGAAATTATTAGCGATCTCAAACACATCAAGTACACCGATGACACTCGATGTTAAACAGTTATTGAAGGCTAAAACGACCACTTCTTTCATTGATTTTGACTCCGAGCTTGTCCGATTTGACCTAACAAATGTCAGTTCTCACCCTGGGAAATCCCCAATATTGTCCATACACTAGGGTTCATTAATGACAAAGTCAAACTCGCCTTTATTTGAGGAATATTATGCCAAACGACATACCGCTCACCGTTTCTGTTATTTTTCTATTGATTTGTGGCATCACGCTCGTCTTTTTTCTCAAAATGCTCATGGCGCCATTGAAAGCCTCGGGACATTACAAAATGGCCTGGGGCATTGGAATCGTTATGATAGCTTGGCTAGGGTTGCAAGGTCTATTGGCGCAGCAACAATTTTATTTAGCCTCGTTTGATTTACCACCACGTGCCTTGGTGGCACTGTTGCCACCGATGTTGCTCATTTTCGGGTTACTTATTTTTTTATGGCGAAGTGAGTATTTCAAGCAGTTGTCGCTGAAAAGCATGACATATATCCAGCTGTTCCGGCTACCCTTGGAGCTTTTTGTATTAAGTGGATTGGCGGTAGCCGGTTACATACCCCACGTGATGACCTATTACGGTCGTAACCCAGATATCTTGGTCGGTATCACCGCGCCTATTGTCGCGTATTTATATTTCTCTAAAAAATGGGTGAGCTGGAAAGTGTTGTTGGGATGGCATGTGTTATCTTTACTCTTGCTGATTAACATCACCAGCCATGCCATTTTATCCATGCCTTACCCATTCCAACAATTTGGCTTAGAGCAACCTAATATTGGCGTATTTCATTTCCCATACATTTGGTTGCCGACATTATTAGTGGGCGTTGGTTATTTTTGCCACATTATTGCGATTCATAAATTATTATGCTGGCGAGATGCCTGACTTGTGATTGTTCGATAAATTCTTTATAGTTGTTTTTGAATGTGAATGATTGATATTTCAGGATCAGTGATTTGATGGAAAAATAAACGGAAAATGATTGTTATGCCAGCGAAAACCGATGAAAAACTCAGCAAAAAAAGCTAACTTTTTTCGAGTGAAAAATGACCAATGAAGAATTACCCCAACCTCATGAAATTTCTAATCTTTGGAAAAGTCAAGAGGGGCTAGAACGATGCCCTGACTAAGAAGGGATTGAGACCAACGGGATTTGGAGCGTTTGCTCCTTTTTTAATAGCTGGTAGGGTGGATTAAGCGCAGCGAATCCACCATGAACCCGACTCAAAAATAGATCAATGCACCCTGGCATTCTCCTCATTTCAATATCATATTAGAACGTGATGACATCGCTTATGGCGAAGTGGATTCGCTACGCTTAATCCACGCTACTCTTCTCATCGGTGTTTTTGGGTTATTCGAACAGAGAATAGTTTGTAGATTGATCATGTCATCATTACCCATCGAGAACGTCCTGCCCCAATTAATTAATGCGCTGAATCATTGTGATGAAGCCGTATTAGAAGCACCGCCGGGGGCGGGCAAGACAACTCTGGTGCCATTGGCTTTGCTCAATAATGATTGGTTAGCCGGCCAGAAAATACTGATGCTCGAACCTCGTCGTTTGGCGGCGCGTGCGGCCGCTGAGCGGATGGCTTTTTTGCTCAATGAAACGGTTGGTAATACCGTGGGTTATCGGGTTCGGTTTGATTCCCGGATTAGCCAGCAGACCCGCATTGAAGTGATTACCGAAGGTATTTTAACCCGCCGATTGCAGGATGATCCCGCGCTGGATGGGGTGGGTTTAGTTATTTTCGATGAGTTTCACGAAAGAAGTTTGGACGCTGATCTCGGTTTGGCGTTAACCCTTCAGGGGCGTGATTTATTCCGTGAAGACTTGCCATTAAAACTACTGGTGATGTCGGCTACACTCGACGGTTGCCGGGTTGCTAAACTTCTCCATAACGCGCCGGTGATTCGCAGTGAAGGACGCCATTATCCGGTGGCGATTCATTATGGCGATCCTTGGCAGGCCCGCGATGATATGGTTAAGCGAACCGTCTCAACGATACAACAGGTTTTAAAGGATGAAACTGGCAGCCTGCTGGTATTTTTACCCGGTCAGCGCGAAATACGCCAAGTACAAGCGAGCTTGCAAGCCTTCACAGAACCTCAGACAGATCTGCGCGTGACACCGTTGTATGGTGATTTAACGCTTAATGAGCAACGTCAAGCCATCGAACCCACCCCAGCCGGACAACGTAAAATCGTTTTAGCTACCGACATTGCCGAAACCAGCCTGACTATTGAAGGGGTTCGAGTTGTCATTGATGCGGGTCTAAGTCGTAAGCCGATGTTTAATGTTGCCACTGGAATGGCTCAATTGCATACTTGCCGAGTATCAAAAGCATCGAGCACGCAAAGAATGGGTCGGGCAGGGCGCTTGGAACCAGGGGTTTGTTATCGATTGTGGTCCGAGCTGCAACAGCAGCAGTTAGTGCCCTATGCGCCGGCTGAGATATTACAAGCTGATTTGGTACCACTGGCGTTGCAACTATTAAACTGGGGGGTAGAAAATCCTGACGAACTTGTTTGGTTAGATGTACCTCCAATCGTTGGTTATGAGCAAGCGTTAATGTTGCTTGAAAGATTAGGTGCCACGGTTAAAAATCCATCAGGCCACTGGCAGTTAACCTCTCATGGTGAAGCCATGACTAGGTTACCGACCCATCCCAGGTTGGCCCATTTATTATTAATGGGTAAACAATATGGTATCGCACCGCTTGCCTCTGATGTGGCAGCGCTATTATCCGAGCGTGATCCATTGAGCCATCGCGGTGCAGATATTTATAGCCGGCTAGCTTTACTTAAATCAACAAATAATTCGCTAAAAAACCCTCGTGGAAATATTTATCGAATCAAACAACAAAGTCAGCAGTTCAAAAAATTAATCCAAGGCCGTTCATCCCAGCCAGTGGATGATGAGGCCGATCCAAAATGGATCGGGTTTTTAATCGCCTGTGCCTATCCGGAGCGAATTGCCCAAAAACGAAATACCGCCAGTGTGATATATCGCTTGAGTCAGGGACGTTCGGCCCAATTACGTGATGATGATGCTTTGCAACAGTCAAATTATTTAGCGGTCGCACAACTGGCAAGCAAGCCAGGGGAGGCCGTTGATCGGATTTTTTTGGCCGCTGAGTTAGTGCCGGAATTATTCGAGGGTCCATTATCTGGGATAGTTGAGGAAAAGGTGTTTGTGGGTTGGGATGATAACGGTGAACGCTTGTTGGCTGAAAACCAAAGAAGCGTGGGTGAAATCATTATCGAACGTCATGCCACCGATCAATTTCCATGGGAGGAAAAGCGCCAAGCGGTGTGTGAGATGTTAACCAAGCGGGGGCTGTCCCTGCTGCCTTGGAATGAAGATCTCAGGCAGTGGCAGCGGCGTGTACTGCTGATCAGGCAATTGTTTGATGAAGACCACCATGAAAATGTTTGGCCGGATGTGTCCGATGAAAAGCTGCTTGCTACGCTAGAGCAATGGTTAAGCCCATATGTGGATCGTATCAAACATATTCATCATTTCAGCGGACTTGAACTCGATAAAATTTTATATGCGATGTTACCCTGGCCTTTACCACAGCACCTGGAGCAACTCGCGCCGCTTACGTATCAAGTGCCATCAGGTTCTCGTATCCGTATCGACTACAGCGAATCACCGCCGCTACTCGCGGTAAAATTGCAGGAAATGTTCGGTTGCACTGAAACGCCGGCCATTGCCAAAGGGAAAATGCCCCTCAAGGTTCACTTGTTATCGCCAGCGAGACGACCGTTGCAAGTGACCCAGGATTTGAAAAATTTTTGGCACACCAGTTATCACGAAATAAAAAAAGAAATGAAAGGACGTTATCCGAAGCATCATTGGCCTGATGATCCAATGGCCGCCCAAGCCACGGCAAGCGTGAAAAGAAAACCTGCAAAGAAGTCATGAACCGGTGATGGGCATCAATGGTTCCCACGTTCCTTAATTATCCGCCCAGTGTAATGACATCGGTTGTTGATGCCTCTGAATATAAAAAGAGCGAGACCGAGCTGCTTTTAGGTCGAATTCAAACCACGTTTTACAAGCGTGATAGTTGATTTTGCTAAGTTTAAACTGATTTCAGGAAACAATAGACTTGTAGCGTGGGTTAAGCGCAGCGAATCCATCATGAATTCGACTCGAAAAAAGATCAATGCCTCTGGCATTATCCTTATTTCAATGCCACATTGGAACGTTATTACATCGCTCATGGCGGTGGATTCGCTGCGCTTAATCCACCCTACATAGCTTCAACGCCGTGAGTTAAAGTTGAAAAGGATATCGCCCATTCCTAATCTACGTTAATAAGGCATGGGATGCTCGCGTCTAATTTTATCTATTTCTGCCTTAAGCTCTGTCGGCAGCTTAAGAGAAATGGAATCGATATTGTTTTTTAATTGTTCCATGCTGGTCGCACCAATCAGTGTGGAGCTAACAAAGGGTTGAGCATGAACAAAAGCCAAAGCCATTTGGCAGGCATCCAATTCATAGCGTTTAGCTAACGCCACATATTGGTTAATTGCGGCCTCAGTCAGAGGATGTGTACGATGCTCTGGGCGGGTCTCAATGGTTATTCGTGCACCTTCTGGACGAGCGCCATTGAGATATTTTCCACTTAATAGCCCCCTAGATAGCGGTGACCAAGCCAGTAAGCCACAATTTTCATGTAATGCAATTTCACTCAGATCCGGTTCGAAATAACGGCAAAGCAGTGAGTATTCATTCTGAATGGAAACAATACGGGGCAGATTATTTTTCTGGGCTAATTGTAACCATTTCATTATTCCCCAAGCGGTTTCATTCGATAAGCCAAAGTGACGAATTTTCCCGGCTTGAATTAACGCTTGTATGGTTTGTAAAACCTCTAAAAAATTATCTTCTTCTGCCTGTGGATTAAATTTTGGCGCATAATTCCACACTTGTCCAAAATGATAGGAGCCTCGATTAGGCCAGTGCAATTGATAAAGATCGATATAATCCGTTTGTAATCTTTTTAGACTGTCTTCAACGGCAAGTTGGATATTCTTTTTATCGATAAAATTATTGCCATTTCTGACCCAGGATAAGCCAGGTCCCGCTATCTTGGAGGCAAGAATCACTTTTTCGCGATTTGATCGTGAAGCAAACCAATTGCCAATGATCGTTTCCGTGCGACCAAATGTTTTGCTACTCGGTGGTATGGCATACATTTCGGCGGTGTCAAAAAAATTGATACCTCGCTCAAGGGCATAATCCATCTGCTCGAACCCTTCCTCTTGGGTGTTTTGAAGACCCCATGTCATGGTGCCAAGACCAATGAGGCTAATGTCTAATTCTGTTTGACCTAATTTTCGATATTCCATTGTGGTTCCTATGTGATGAAAAATGAAAGTGATTGAGTGAATACAGTATATATCCTAGGAGGCTGTCCGAGAATGGAAGTGCCAAATCCGTATTTTCATCCTTCATGACGGTTGGTGCGAGGGGTATCCATTTTCGGGCAACCTTCTAAATTACGCGCACCCAATACTTATTGCGATTCATAAATTGTTATACTACGAGAGGCTCTGACTTGTGATTGTTTGATAAATTCTTTATAGTTGTTTTTGAATATTGATGAGCGATATTTCGGGTTCGGTATTTTGATGGTAAAACAAACAGAAATTGATTGTTTTACCAGCGAAAACCGATGAAAGATTTGGCAAAAAAAAGCTAACTTTTTTCGAGTAAAAAATGAGCAATAGAAAGTTCTCACAACCCTATGAAATTTATAACTTTTGAAAAAGTCAAGGGGGGTTAGAACGATGCCCTGACTAAGAAGGGATTGAGACCCAGCAGCGGGGTTATATCGTGCAGGTTTGTGGTGGATTCACTGCGCTTAATCCACCCTGCTTTGCTTTTTTGCCATCGATTGTAGACAGACATAAGCTCTGCCGCCTTCCTCTGACTTACTCCTACCTGATACTTTTGATGTCGCTCGTTTATCAACCGACACTAGGCTGCCCAATGTCGGTTGATTAAGAACTAAAATATTTCTTTTTCCTGAAGCATGGCAGATAGATCTAATAACTATATATTTCGTATTGATATCATTCTAGGGATAATATATTATCTGTTATGGTGAGGTTGCCCCGAGAGGAAATGGAAGATATTGCGAGGCGCGCTAGGTCGCTTCGTGTTAGTTATAGGCTGACACAGGACGAATTGGCGGAGCGTTCAGGCGCAAGTTTGGGCTCGATTAAGCGGTTCGAGCATACCGGTAAGATTGCTTTAGAATCTTTGCTAAAGATAGCTTTCATATTGGAAGCTATGGATGGGGTTGGCAAACTGTTTCTTGTTAAGAATGAACCGTCAGTAAAATCACTTGATGCACTTATTATTACGCTTCTCACTCGGTTATGACACAGTATATCCACCGTGTTCAAACCATTGCTCGGCCTCCTCAGGCGTTACCTGCAGAAGTGCTTTTTTTAACG
>VAPK010971747.1_pt1 | contig 26089 bp, 23 predicted proteins | sample 3395031 | NCBI WGS metagenome assembly VAPK01 (sample SAMN08290443, study PRJNA428436) | hydrothermal vent metagenome | isolation source: Deep-sea hydrothermal vent chimney 1 | place: Pacific Ocean: Juan De Fuca Ridge
CAGATAAACCTGCCGAGAAAGTGGAAGCGTTGCATTCCTGATGCAGATTGTCTATTGCAGACTTTCTATTGCACAGAATTCCAGGTTGCTAGAACACTAATTAATAGATATTTATATCAAATTGAGGAAGAGGAATAAGTATGGCTCGTTATTTTCGTCGTAAAAAGTTTTGTCGATTTACTGCCGAAGGCATCACTGAAATCGATTACAAGGATATACAATTATTAAAAGGCTTTGTTTCCGAGAGCGGAAAAATTGTTCCCAGTCGAATTACCGGAACAAAGGCTAAGTATCAACGGCAATTGGCGACGTCGATTAAAAGAGCACGTTACCTAGCATTGTTACCTTATTGCGACGCGCATTAATTGTTGCGCCATTAATAAATACCTGCTCTATGAAAGGGAGATGGGTCCCTTGTTGCGGACCGGATAGAATAAATAGGGTTTTATCGTGATGCGTTCGCTAGCTTCGTATGTGATGCGTGGCCCGATGCAAGCGGTGCTCGTCACTGTTGTATTCGGGGTGCTTTCCTTGATTATGTTTCCTTTTAGTCTGTTAAGTGGAACAGCGATCGGTTTAGTTACATTACGACAAGGGTTAAAACAGGGTGCGATTGTCACCGTCAGCGCTATTGTTATTACGGCTGTCATTGCGTTTATTTCTCTGGGTCAGCCTTTTTTTGCGATAGGTTTTGCAGCGCTTGTCTGGGTTCCCATTTGGCTGCTTGCAGGTGTGTTGCGTTTTACCTTGTCGTTACAAAAAACGCTATTATTGGGTGTTATTTTAGGTTGGTTGACAATCCTGGTAACGCATGCGGTGTTGGATGATCCTGCCGCATGGTGGTATGAATCAGTATTAGAACCTATGTTTACGCCGGTAATGGATCAGCCGGGTGTCGAAGAAGATCAGCGTAAACTGTTACAGACCTACATGAGCGAATCGGCCGGAAAAATGACCGGTTTTTTGGCTGTTTTTATAATGTATTTCCACCTGCTCATGTTAATTATTGCGCGTTGGTGGCAGTCAATGTTGTATAATCCAGGGGGGTTTCGCAGCGAATTTTGTTCTTTGAAATTAGGTAAGCCATTAACGTTGATCATGGCAGGTTTCGCCGTCGTGGCTTTGTTGGCAACGGGTGGAATATCGACAATTGCGGGCCATTTTGCCGTTGTCGCTTTTGCCTTGTTTGCATTACAAGGGTTGGCAATTGCGCATACGGTTACAGGAAAGTTGTCAGTATCAACACCTTGGTTGGTTGCGGTATACATAGTATTTATTTTATTTGGTCAATTTATCGCATTGATAGGGCTGTTGGATAACTGGTTGGACTTAAGAGATTATTTTAATAAAAAGACATCAGTGTAGTGAATCGGATATTCATTTAATTATTGGGGTTTAGAAATGCAAATTATTTTACTGGAAAAGATTCAAAACTTGGGTGATTTGGGTGATGCAGTTAACGTACGTCCCGGTTATGGCCGAAATTTTTTAATTCCGAAAGGCATCGCGGTGCCTGCAACCAAGGAAAATCTTTCTAAATTTGAAGCTAGACGAGCTGAGTTTGAAAAAGCAGCCGCAGATGTGGTTGCCGCAGCACAAGCGCGAGCAGATGCCTTAGCTGGCAAGAAAGTGATTGTGGCGCAAAAAGCGGGTGAAGAAGGTAAACTGTTTGGTTCGGTGGGTACGGTAGATATTGCCAAAGCGTTCACTGATGCAGGCGCACCGATAGAAAAACAGGAAATTCGATTACCTCAAGGCGCAATTCGTGAAGTCGGTGATTTTGATATCGTCATACATCTACACACTGACATAAATGTGACTGTACAAGTCTCCGTAGTAGCAGAATAGTTATGAATAGCTAAGCTACTATTTCGATTCCTTCAGTAAAGTTGGACATATTTGAGTTGGAGCTGCTTGAGTTAGAGGTACTATGCAAGAAGGCAAGAAGGTACTATGCAAGAACTTACCCAGGTGATGGAAGGGATTACAGGTGAAGCAGCGCTCAAGGTTCCTCCGCAGTCTATAGAATCCGAGCAATCCGTTCTCGGAGGACTCATGTTAGCGAATGAGTCATTTGATAAAATTGCTGATATTATTACAGAAGTTGATTTCTACCGGCGTGATCATAGTCTGATATTTCGTGCCATTGCTGATTTATCAAATCAGTCTAGCCCCTTCGATGTTATCACCTTGTCAGAACGATTAGACAATCTCGAACAACTGGAAAATGCAGGCGGTTTGGCCTACCTGAGTTCGCTTGTACAAAACACCCCTTCGGCCGCGAACATAAAAGCCTATGCCGAAATAGTGCGCGAACGCTCCATCTTGCGGCAACTCGTGCAGGTGGGAACAGAAGTGTGTACTTCCGTTTATAGTCGTGAAGGCCGTAGCAGCGCTGAATTACTGGATAATGCGGAAAAACTGGTATTCAAAATAGCGGACAGGGGCGCACGTAGTCGTGGCGGATTTGCGCCGATAAAAGAATTGTTGGCCACGGCGGTAGAAAGAATAGATACACTTTATCATTCAACGGACATGCTAACGGGCATTGCAACGGGTTGGACTGATATTGATAATAGGACTTCCGGCTTACAGAATTCAGATCTTATCATCGTCGCTGGTCGACCCTCGATGGGGAAAACCTCGTTTGCAATGAACATTGTTGAGCATGCCACGATAAAAGGCGGCGTGACGACGGCCGTGTTTAGTATGGAAATGTCCAGCGAGCAACTTGCGATGAGAATGATGTCGTCGCTCGGTCGAATCGATCAATCAAAAGTACGTTCAGGCAAGCTGGATGATAATGATTGGCCGCGATTAACACATGCGGTTAGCATGTTATCGGAAGCGCCCATTTTTATCGACGATACGCCGGCGTTGTCGCCCAATGAGTTACGCGCACGTGCGCGTAGATTAAAACGAGAACACAATCTGGGTTTGATTGTGATTGATTATTTGCAACTGATGCAAGTCTCTGGCACATCTGAGAATCGTGTAAATGAAATTAGCGAAATCTCACGTTCACTAAAAGCGCTTGCCAAAGAACTCAACGTACCGGTTATTGCCTTATCCCAACTTAATCGTAGTTTAGAGCAAAGACCCAATAAAAGACCGATCATGTCTGATTTGAGGGAATCAGGTGCGATAGAGCAGGATGCCGATATCATTGCGTTTATCTATCGCGATGAAGTTTATAATGAAGACACGCCGGATAAAGGCATGGCAGAAATAATTATAGCCAAGCATCGAAACGGTCCTATCGGTTACGATCGATTAACATTTCTTGGTCAATACACACGTTTTGAAAATTTTATGCAAGATGTTTATAGCAACGAGGGTTTTTCGTGAGCCGTCCCGCATGGGCAGAAATTGATCTAAACGCTTTTCATCATAATCTTCAGGTCGTTCGACGTGCTGCACCTTCCAGCCGAGTTGTCGCAGTTATCAAAGCAAATGGTTATGGTCACGGAATAATTCGTACTGCTAACGCGCTGTCCGATGCAGATGCATTTGCTGTGGCAAGTGTTGATGAAGCGATACAGCTACGTGAAGCCGGTATTAAACAGCGCATTGTTTTGTTAGGGGGAATGTTTGAAGCTAACGAAATAAAATTAGTTGTTGAACACGATCTTGATTTGGTACTGCATAGTCAGACGCAAATATCACTTTTAAAAAAGTATGTGGAGGTAGCGCCTTCAATAACCGTTTCTTGCAAAATTTCTGTTTGGTTAAAAATCGATACCGGCATGCATCGATTAGGCATTGCGCCTGACGAGATTGTTTCTGTCATAAATCAATTGCAAGAATTATCTATTGTCAGACAACCTGTGATTCTGATGACACATTTAGCAAATGCAGATGAAACTGATAATTTAGCCAATGTTAAACAACTGGCCTGTTTTAATTCGGCTATTCGTTGTTTAGCACTTTCTATGGATTCAGTGGAAAAAAGTATCGCCAATTCCGCCGCGCTCTTGTCCTCTCCCGAGTCGCACGTTAATTGGGTCAGGCCAGGTATCATGCTTTACGGTATTTCTCCTTTTCGTGACAAAGTCGCCAATAATTTTGATTTAAAACCGGTGATGAGTGTGAAGTCAAAACTTATAGAGATTAAGAAATTAGCCAAAGGTGAGGCGGTTGGATATGGTGCTCGCTGGGTCTGTCCGCAGACTGCACGGGTCGGTGTTGTTGCATTTGGTTATGGGGATGGTTATCCGCGTCACGCAGCTAACGGCACGCCTGTGTTAGTCAATAATAAAATAGCGCCATTAGTTGGGTGTGTGTCGATGGATATGATTACCGTTGATTTAACTGCAGATAAACAGGCGATGGTGGGTGATGAAGTTGAACTGTGGGGAAAAAATTTGCCCATTGAAAAGGTCGCGCAATTCGCCACAACTATTGCCTATGAGTTAGTGTGCGGCATTACGCAACGCGTCAGGTTTGTTGAAACTTAATCCTAAATAAATCAAAGGTTGCCAAGTTAAAAGAGGTTACTGTTTGGCCAAAGTAAAAAATATTTTCAGTTGTAATTCATGCGGCGCCCAGTTTCCACAGTGGGCGGGGCAATGTGGTGAATGCAAATCCTGGAATACATTGACTGAGACCGTGTCTCTTTCTGCCAAAGCCGCCGATAAACACCCTCGTTTTAGTGGTTATGCTGGCGAAGCCCTGATACAGAACCTGAATGACGTTGAAATCGATGCCGAGCATCGTTTTTCAACTCGACTGAGTGAGCTGGATCGTGTACTGGGCGGCGGTTTGGTGAAAGGCTCCGTTGTGATGATTGGCGGTGACCCGGGTATAGGAAAATCGACACTGCTTTTACAGGCGCTGGCCTCGGTCTCTGAGTCAGTGCCTTCGCTTTATGTCACCGGTGAAGAATCACCACAACAAATCAGCTTACGTGCACGACGCTTGGGTCTCGATGGTCAGCAAATTCGTTTGTTGGCTGAAACCAATGTTGAACGCATAATCAAACTTGCGCAAAAAGAACACCCCAATGTGATTGTTATCGATTCGGTGCAAACTATTTACACTGAGATATTACAGTCGGCGCCGGGCAATGTTGCACAGTTACGGGAAAGTACCGCCATGTTGGTACGTTATGCCAAACAGACCGGGACTTCCTTGTTACTTGTCGGGCATGTAACAAAAGAGGGGACCCTCGCTGGCCCGCGGGTGTTGGAGCACATGGTAGACACTGTGCTGTATTTTGAAGGTGACAATACCAGTCAATACCGGGTATTGCGGGCGACCAAAAATCGGTTTGGGGCGGTCAATGAGTTGGGCATGTTTGCGATGATGGAAGACGGTCTGCATGCGGTGTCTAACCCATCGGCTATCTTTCTGTCGCGGCATGATTCGAGTGTGTCTGGTAGTGTTATTACCGTTACCAAAGAAGGCAGTCGACCGATATTAGTTGAAGTACAGTCTTTGGTCGATGAGAGCCCATTGCCGAATCCGCGACGTGTTACCGTGGGATTGGAGCAAAATCGCTTAACAATGTTATTAGCCGTGCTGCATCGACACGGCGGTATATCGACTTACAATCAGGATGTGTTTGTTAACGTCGTTGGTGGAATGCGCATCTCCGAGCCTGCAGCTGATTTACCGACATTGTTGTCAATCATTTCCAGTTTGAGAGATCGACCGTTGCCAAAGGGTTTGGTCGTATTCGGTGAGATAGGATTGGCCGGTGAGATTCGGCCAATACAAAATGGCCAGGATCGGTTACGGGAAGCGGCAAAACATGGATTTCAAAATGCAATAATCCCTGCGGCCAACATGCCGAAAGAAAAAATTGATGGCTTAAATATCCTCGCCGTCAAACGGCTTTCTGACGCGGTGAATTATTCAAGCTAATCAGCGCCTGCTAAAATAATTATTTGTCATAGGCAACCAATTCAGACAATTCTCTATCCAGCAACATGGTATCGCCCAGGTTAAGTTCTACCAAGCGCCTTAGATGGGTGACACTGTCAATATCAATGTTTTCACATTCGAAGCCAACGCCATTATCTTCGATATGTGCGATTTTTGCATTCATCTTGATAACACTATCACTGCTGGTGAGTTGCACTTCAACAATAAAATGATCGCCGACGACCGCATTAAATTTAGCCGGTTTTTTAGTCAATAACCCTTTCAGACAGATATCAATAAGAGGTGTTTCCCAGGATCTGTTATCACTAAAAATATGTGCGGTAGAGTCAAATTCGATACGTTTAAAGTGCCGTTTTTCATTCATGATTGTCACTCACTTTGACTGATGTGTTAGGTTTATAACTATATTAGTCAATATATACGGATAAGCCAGTTTGATCTTTATTCGGCAAAGTGTTCGGCGAAGGCAATTAACTTATGTTACGTAATGTATAGTCGCACGATGACGCATCGTTATATGAAAAGTTTTTCCAGAATCGTTTGATAGATTTTGGACAACGTATCCAGATCGTCGGCTTTGACACATTCATCAATTTTATGAATTGTTTTATTGACGGGTCCTAATTCAACGACTTGAGTACCCGTAGGGGCAATAAAGCGCCCATCGGATGTGCCACCGGATGTTGATATGATTGTATCAATACCTGTTATCTGTTTTATTGCACTGCTTGTCGCTTCGATCAATTTTCCCTTGCGGGTCAAAAAGGGATTTCCAGAGAGTGTCCACTCAATTGAAAAATCCACATTGTTTTTTTGCAGGCAACTTTCCACTTGTTGTTTTAGTTGATCTGCCGTGACTTCTGTTGAAAAGCGGAAATTAAAAAGCAGCTCAAGTACCCCCGGAATCACATTGGTCGCGCCGGTGCCTGCCTGCATATTAGAGATTTGAAAGGAGGTTGGCGGGAAAAACTCATTTCCATTGTCCCACTGTGTGTTAGTCAATTCACTGAGGGCAGGCAATGCACAATGAATAGGGTTTTTCGCAAGATGCGGGTAGGCAATGTGTCCCTGTACGCCCTTAACAGTCAGTTTGCCGTTTAACGATCCTCTGCGTCCGTTTTTAACAGTGTCAGCGAGTTTTTCCACACTGGACGGTTCGCCCACCAGGCACCAATCAATTTTCTCGCCACGATTTTGTAGGTGCTCGATGACTTTTACTGTGCCATTAATACTTGGGCCTTCTTCATCACTGGTAATCAGGAATGCAATATTGGCCGTTGAATCAGGATGAGATTCAATAAAACATTCACACGCGGTTACCATCGCGGCGAGTGACCCTTTCATATCGGCAGCCCCCCGCCCATACAGGTATCCGTCACGAATATCGGACTTAAATGGATCTGATTGCCAATTTTCAAGCGGGCCTGTGGGTACAACATCTGTATGGCCCGCAAACGCAAACACAGGTCCATCAGAACCACGGCGTGCCCAAATATTTTTTACATCGTCGAATGGCAGGTGCTCGATTTTAAATCCGATTTTTTCCAAGCGGGAAGATATTAGTGCCTGACAACCGGCATCTTGCGGTGTAACAGAACGGCGGTTTATTAAGTCAATTGCAAGTTTGAGTGTCGGGGTCATTTGTTATACGAGCTCGCGTGCTTAATCAATGTTTCTGAGTAATTCATTGATACCGACTTTGCTACGTGTCTTTTCATCCACTTGTTTAACGATGACGGCGCAATAAAGACTGTATTTACCATTTTTGGAGGGTAAATTACCGGAAACAACAACAGAGCCGGCGGGAATGCGTCCATAGGTAATTTCATCTTTCTCACGATCGTAAATGCGGGTACTTTGTCCTATGTAGACACCCATAGAAATAACAGACCCTTGTTCGACGATGACACCTTCAACAACTTCTGAACGCGCACCAATAAAACAGTTATCTTCAATAATCGTTGGATTAGCTTGTAAAGGTTCCAATACGCCGCCGATGCCGACACCACCGGAGAGGTGCACATTTTTACCGATTTGCGCACATGAACCAACGGTGGCCCAGGTATCTACCATGGTGCCACTGTCAACATAAGCGCCGATGTTAACGTAAGAAGGCATTAGTACGACGCTGGGTGCAAGATAGACGCCCTTGCGTACGGTGGCGGGCGGTACTATTCGAACACCTTCTTTTTTAAATTCGCGGTAGTTATAGTCTGCGTATTTAGGTTGAACTTTATCAAAATAGTTTGTAAAGCCACCTTTCATAAAATTATTATCTTCTATACGAAATGAGAGCAACACCGCTTTTTTTAACCATTGATTGACTTCCCATTTACCCTCTATTTTTTCCGCGACGCGCATTTTTCCAGAATCGAGTAATTCGATCGCTTCGACGACGGCTTCTTTAACGCGCGTTTCGACACTGCGCGGTGTGATATCTGCGCGATGTTCAAATGCGTTTTCTATAACAGTTTGTAACTCTGACATGCTTTAATTCTCCAATGCGTTGTAAGTAGAAATGAGTTGCCGTATTTATTGTCACTTAATGGCTCAGTGTGCTGACAAACGACCGAATACGCTCTGCGGCGTCAATGCACTCTTCTAATGAGGCGACAAGTGCAATACGCAGGTATCCTTTTCCTGGGTTTAGACCATGTGCTTCCCTTGAGAGGTAGCTGCCGGGTAACACGGTGACATTTTGCTGGGCAAAAAGATCACGGGCGAACACAGTATCATTTATGGGTGTTTTTGGCCAAAGATAGAAGCCCGCTTCAGGTTGTTTGACATCTAATACGGGTTGCAGAATATCAAGAACAGCGCTAAATTTCTTGCGATATAGCGCCCGGTTTTCAATAACGTGGAATTCGTCTTGCCATGCCAGTTTACTCGCTAATTGAATAAATGACGGTGTGCCGCATCCGTGATAGGTGCGGTAGAGCAGAAACTTGTCAAGAAAGCATGCATCGCCCGCTACAAAGCCCGATCGCATACCCGGCACATTTGAACGCTTAGACAAACTATGAAACACGACGCAGCGTTTGTAGTCTTTTACGCCTATTTGCTGTGCGACTTGCAGTAGTCCGACAGGCGGGTTCTGTTCATCAGAATATATCTCTGAATAACATTCATCAGATGCAATAATAAAATTATATTTTTCGGCAAGCGAAAGCAGCTTTGTCAATGCGAGTGCATCAATAACGGCACCGGTCGGATTACCCGGTGAACATATATAAATTAACTGGCAACGTGACCAGACAGATTCAGGCACTGCGTCAAAGTCAGGTAAATAGGCGGTTTCCTCTGTTGTGTTTTGATACCAGGGTTGTGCACCCGCTAGCAGAGCAGCACCCTCGTAAATTTGATAAAATGGATTAGGCATGATGACAATGGGGTCCGTTTTTCTGTCTACGACGGCTTGTGCAATGGAAAATAATGCTTCACGTGTACCACTTACGGGCAGTATATTGCGTTCCGGGTCAATCGATGATTCGTTTAACTGAAAACGATTGATTAACCAGTTTGCGATCGAGTTACGTAACTCTGGCAGGCCGTTTGTGGGTGGGTAGGCTCCGATTTTTGCTTGCTGTGCAGTCAGCTCATCATAAATAAATTGTGGCGGTGTGTGTTTAGGCTCACCTATCGACAATGCAATAGGGTGCTTTTCAGTCTCGGGCGTAATACCAGCTTTGAGTTCCTTTAATCGCTCAAACGGGTAGGGTTTGAGTTTTTCAATATTTGGGTTCATATATCTAATTTATCGTCGGGTTTAATCAAGCTGCCTTTTAATCCAGCTGCCTATTATAGGGTAATACGCCATGTCATCCAAATCGGTCAAATCCATGCAAGCACTGCTGCCTGTCCTGGCCTTGCTTTTCAGTGCAACTATGTGGGGTTTGCTGTGGTACCCGTTACGTTTATTGGAAGAGGCGGGTTTGCAGGGTTTATGGACAACATTATTGATTTATCTGGTTGCCTTGTTGGTAGGCGCTATTCCCACAATCGGCCGCTTCAATGAACTGGCTAGTCGACCGGGTTTATTGCTGGCGTTGGCGGTGACTTCGGGTTGGTGCAATGTTGCTTTTATTGTTGCGGTTATCGATGGCAATGTTGTGCGTGTATTGTTGCTCTTTTATTTATCGCCACTCTGGGCGACGTTGTTAGGCTGGTTTTTGTTAAAGGAAAGGGCGTCTAATGCCTCTTTAGGTGTGCTGCTGGTGGCGATGGCGGGTGCGGTCATTATGTTATGGGATAGTACGTTAGGCTATCCATGGCCGCAATCAGGGGCTGACTGGTTGGCTATATCTTCTGGTTTTAGCTTTGCGTTGGCGAATGTGTTTACCCGCAAGGCGCAATCAATTTCGATACGTATTAAAACGCTGGTCAGTTGGATAGGCGTAGTCGTTGTTGCCCTCATCTGGGTTTTTTTTGCGCAATTACCCGCGCCGCAATTAACAATGACAACCCTTACGGGTTCTATTGCGCTGGGATTATTCGGGATCATGTGTATGACATGGGCGGTGCAGTATGGTGTGACACATATGCCTGTTTATCGTTCATCGGTGATACTTATTTTTGAAATAGTCGCGGGTGCCATATCATCACAATTGTTGACGGACGAAATTGTACTGGTAAAAGAATGGCTTGGAGGTGGGTTGATCGTTATCGCCGCTTATTTCTCCGCGAGGATTCATCTGCGATCAAATAACTAATTCTTGAGTAAAGTATGGAGCAAAAAACAAAGTCTCGAATAGGAGATAATAAATAAAGTGATTATTATTCGTTATTTAATTCACCATCAATGGCCTCTTTTGTAAGGTGCGGAGAGAATAAACCAATAAACGCATACATGTATTGTCGAAGATATTTACCTTTTGTAATACCAAGATGGGTGGTATTTGATGCAAACAGATGACTGGCATCGAGGGATATCAGATTCGCATCTCGTTCCTCGTTATATGCCATTTTGGCAAGTATGCCGACACCTAAACCCAGTTCTACATAACTTTTTATAACATCCGAATCCATAGCAGTGAGCGCCATATTTGTCATCAGACCTTGGTCAGTGAATGCTTTGTTTATAATTGAACGGCCGGTAAATGCGTAATCATAGGTGACCAGCGGATATTCAGATAACTTTTGTAATGTTAGTTCTTCGTTTAATAACGGGTGTCCCGAGGGTGTGATGACGCAAAAATCCCAGCTATAGCACGGCATAGTAATGAGCGCTTTATGCACTTGTGCAGTTTCACTGGTTATGGCGATGTCGGCAACACCCGACATCGCCATTTCAGAAACTTGGGTTGGATTACCCAGGTGAATGCGCAAACGTACGTTGGGGTAATCTTTCTTGAATGCCTTAATCGCGTTAGGTAACGCATAACGGGCTTGTGTGTGTGTGGTCGCGATAGAAAAAGTGCCGGCATCTTCTTGTGAAAACTCAGATCCAACTTGTTTGATATCTTCGATTTCACGCAGAATTTTTTCCGCCATGGCCACAATGGTTTGACCGGGCTGGGTAATTCCCACCAGGCGTTTTCCATTGCGCTCAAATATCTGGATATTGAGTTCTTCTTCCAGTAGGCGAATTTGGGTACTTATTCCCGGTTGGGCCGTATGCAGCAATTCAGCCACGTTGGAGACATTCAAGCCGCGTCTTGCAACTTCGACGATATATTCCAGTTGTCGTAATTTCATTAGCTGTTAACTTATATCCTTTTTTTATAACTATAGTATAGAAAAACAAGTATAGTTATATCATTTTGTGTGTTTAAAATAAGTGTTTTCAACTATATCGCCAATTATTTGGGAAGTATTAGGGAAAATAGTGCTATCGATGTTCTATCGATAGTTAAGCTTTTGTTATCATAGGCTATTTAGTGAGTCAGTAATGTGCACTCGTAGGCAATTTTGCATGCTGTTATCAACCACAGGCCGATTATTTTTATCAGTAATAAAAAATATATCCTCGGCTCGCTCACCGAATGTTGCAATTTTGGCATTTTGTAACCGTATCCCACATGCGGTCAGCGCCATACTTATTTGAGCCAACAAGCCGGGACGATCGGCCGCAATCACTTCCATGACGGTGCGCGCATAATTGGGGTCAGGCCGGAAAGTAACCACTGCAGAGATGGGGAAATACTTCAATTGTCGAGACAAATGGCGCTGAGTTGTTTTTGGCGCTGACTCTGGGTGCAAAATATTATTCTTTAGGTTGTTGTAAATTTCATTAACTCTGGTTTGTCTATCAATGCAATTATTGGGTTCTTCAAGAACAATATATGTGTCAAGTGTATAACCGTTTGTTGCAGTGATAATTCTGGCATCGACGATGTTGAGTCCAAGTTGGTCCAGAGAGTGGGTAATAATTGAAAACAGATTGTCATGGTCTTTTGTATATACAAAAATTTCCAGACAGCCTTCTCGAATTTCCTCTTCGGGATAGACCAGTATCAAAGGGTCTTCTTTCAAAGGTGCTTCTTTCAAGGGAATTGTGGCGTCATTGTTTTTGGCTTTTTCTTTCAATATGGCTTCGGTGTGCCAGGCAACACGATCAGCAGAGTGTCGCAGAAAATAATCATCAGTAAAATTTTCCCATAGTTGTTCAATGCTGTGAAAGGTCAGCCCGCTCCTTGTTTCCAGCAATTGTCGTGCACTTGCTTTTGTTTCGTTGGCTTGACTGTGTTGATCTTCCAGATTTTTGAGACCCTGACGTAACAATCGTGTTGTTGACATGTAAAGTTGAGTCAGCAGAGAATCTTTCCATGAATTCCATAATGTCGGGTTTGTCGCCCTGATGTCGGCTACCGTCAGCAGCAACAGGTGATCAAGTTGTAATTGATTGTCGACTTGTTGGGCGAATGCGGTTATTACCTCGGGGTCGCTGATATCTTTACGTTGTGCCGTTATCGACATGATCAAATGGTTCGAGACTAACCATGCCACCAATTTTGCGTCGTATTGCCTGAGGCCGTGATGTCGACAAAATGCGATAGCGTCTTGTGCACCAAGTTCGGAATGATTGCCGCTACGCCCTTTAGCAATATCATGAAAAAGACCCGCAAGGTAAAGTATTTCCAGCTTTGGAATGCGTTGAATGATTTTACTGCAAAGCGGAAATTCGCTAAAAAATTCCGGTACAGTAAAGCGTCGCAGGTTTCTAATCACGAAAATGGTGTGTTCATCGACGGTATAATGGTGAAAAAGATCATGCTGCATTTGTCCGACAATATTTTTGAAAACCGGAAGATACTCTGCCAATACGCCATAATGATTCATATGCCGCAGTTCATGAGTGACGCCTCTGGGTTGTCTGAAAAATTTCATGAATAAACTACGGCAACGCATGTCGTTGCGAAACCTATCATCTATCAAATAGCGATGGTCTCGTATCAATCTAATGGTGCTTGCCCGCACGCCTTTGTATTCAGGATGCTTGGCGAGTATCAAGAATATTTCCAGTAATGCCGAGGGCGCTTTCTTGAATACATCCGGGTTGGTTACTTCCACATAGCCGTTTCGTGCCTGGAAACGTTTGTTAATATATTGGGGTTTCTCATTGTTTGGTATAGGCAGAATGGCTTCTTGAAACAGTTGCAATAGCATTTCATTCAGACGGCTTATGTCCATGACGGTGCGATAGTATTGTTTCATAAAACGTTCTACCGCAAGACGGTGTTCATCATCCTTATAACCAAACTGTTCCGCCAATTTACGTTGGTGATCAAAAAGCAGACGATCTTCGTGTCGTCCTGTTATTAAGTGTAAACCGAAACGTACTTTCCAGATGAAATTCTGCCCGGCCATCAATAAATCATATTCGGATGCCGTAAGAAAATTTTTATCGACAAGCTCATGTAATGTGGAAGAATCAAAGTGCCGTTTCGCGACCCAGCCGATCATATGAATATCGCGTAACCCGCCTGGCCCTTCTTTTACATTTGGCTCCAATTTATAGGCGGTATCGAAAAATTTATGATGGCGAGTGGCTTGTTCTTTAAGTTTGGCTTCGAAAAAATCACTGCTCGGCCATATGTGTTCCGGTGCGATGATTTTTTGCATTTTTGTAAATAGTGCTTGTGGGCCGCAGACTAATCTTGATTCCAGCAAATTTGTGATAACAGTGATATCCTGTCTTGCCTGTTCCTGACACTCGTCAACGGTGCGCACGCTGTGGCCCACTTCCATACCCAGATCCCAAAGAAAAGTAAGCAGTAATTCCACTTCTTCGTGTGTTGCCTCCTTATCCTTGGACTCAAGGTCGCGGGTTGGCAGCAGTATTAAAATATCCGTATCAGAGCCTGGGTGGAGTTCTCCGCGTCCATATCCACCCACTGCGATCAGCGCGATATCATTGTGTTTTATGAATAGGGAATACGCGCGTGATAATAATTGATCGATGACCTCAGTATGTAGGTAGATCAGTTGTTTCACGTCCTCACCCTGTTCAAATCTTTCTTTTAAGATGGATTTGGCCTTTTTTAAGCTGCGTTGAAATAGCGGAAGGGGCGGCTGCTTGTTCTCGCTCAGAGAACGATCAAGCGCGTTTGCGTCAAAAAGTGCTGCAGGGAGTTGCATTAAATGGTTTCACCGGGGCGTTTGGTCAGTACTTCGTAGCCGGTCTCGGTTGTTAGAATAGTGTGTTCCCATTGGGCGGATAAACCGCGATCTTTTGTAATAACCGTCCATTTATCTGGCAACAACTTAACATGACGCTTGCCGGTGTTGACCATCGGTTCGATGGTAAAGGTCATGCCGGGTTCAAGAATCAATCCTGTGTTTTTTTCGCCGTAGTGTAATACTTGAGGTTCTTCATGAAATACCTTTCCGATACCATGGCCACAATATTCTCTGACGATCGAATAATGGTTTGATTCGGCAAATTTTTGTATAGCATGCCCAATATCGCCGAGCCTGGCGCCGGGTTTGACTTCGTTGATACCGATGTAGAGGCCTTCCTGACATACCTCTGTAACACGTTTGGCAAGGATAGAAGGTTCGCCGACGAAGAACATCTGACTGGTGTCGCCGTGATATTCATCCTTGATGACCGTGATATCGATGTTGATAATATCACCATTTTTCAAAATACGATCGCTGGGAATTCCATGACAAACCTGATGGTTTACTGATGTACAGATTGATTTCGGAAATCCATTATAATTAAGCGGTGCGGGAATCGTTTTTTGTTCGCTGACCATATAATCGTGGCAGATTCTATCAAGTTCATTGGTTGAAATGCCGGGTTTGATATAGGGTGCAATCATAATCAGCACATCTGCGGCCAGTTTGCCTGCAGTACGCATTTTATCTATCTCATCGGGTGTTTTAATCGTCACGGCCATATTTCAGAGCAGTCCTCTTTGTTGTTTGGGATTGTAGGACAAAATCGCTACTAAATCCTTAATATTGTTGGGCTATATTGTGGCTTACCTTTGTTTATGGTATAAAGCGCCCGCGAATTACGCAAACAAAAACCTGAGTTATTAACTCAATTATTCACGGGGCTTTTTATTGCGCTTTCTCGCTTGTTGTTCTTTTTTTATTGGCACAAGCGGTTCTTATCTCTATTTTATGCGCTTTCTTGCTTGGTAAGGTGAGAGAGAGCTGGGTCGAGAAGAGTGAAAGAGAGTAAATAGTTCCTTAATTACGCACATATATCGACACATGGGCTAGGGTGCCTTACTGAATTTGTACAACTGTGTTGTGCAAATAATCGGCAAAGGTTAGTACATGGGATATATGGAGGCCTAACCCTGATAAGGAGTAGTTTTATGACCACTGTATCTATGCGTGAAATGTTAGAAGCGGGCGTTCATTTTGGACATCAGACCCGGTTTTGGAACCCAAAGATGGGGCAATATATCTTTGGTGACCGTCAAAAAATTCATATTATAAATCTCGAATATACGCTCCCTCTATTTAAAGACGCGTTTAATTTTGTTGGTAAAGTTGCCAGCAAGCGTGGCGGTACCATTCTTTTCGTGGGAACCAAGCGCGCCGCGAGTGATGCGGTTCGCGAAGAAGCGACACGTTGCGGTATGCCCTTTGTAAACCACCGCTGGTTGGGTGGTATGCTGACTAATTTCAAGACTGTCAAGCAATCGATCAAAAGATTAAAAGACCTTGAACAAATGCGTGATGAAGACGGCAATTTTGCTGGTATAGGCAAAAAAGAAGCGTTGCAACGAACCCGTGAAATCGAAAAACTTGAACGTACTTTGGGCGGTATTAAAAATATGCCAAACATACCCTCAGCGATTTTTGTTATTGATGTCGGCCATGAAAAAATTGCGGTAAGCGAGGCTAAAAAATTAGGCATTCCTGTCATTGGGGTTGTTGATACTAACAATAGTCCGATGGGGATCGATTACGTTATTCCGGGTAATGACGATGCTATCCGGGCAGTTCGCCTCTATTCAAAGAATATAGCGGATGCAATACTGGAAGGTCGTGAATCATTGGTGAGCGCTGCTGGTAGTGCAGACGACTTTGTCGAACTGGACGAAAATGGAAAAACCGCTGTGGTAGCGATTGATGATTCGGCGGCGAAAAAGACAGCAGTTAAACGATCAAAAGTAGATGTTAAATCCCTGTTGTTAGATGAAGGTGATTTGAAAGATAGCGATACAGAGACCGATGCTGTTGAAAATCTAGCCGCTGACGGTGATGCGGCGGCACAAGAAGTTGAACAGCACGATGAGAGCAATCAAACAGCAGTTTCCTCAGTAAATGAAGTAACTTCCGATAATAAGGCGCTTTCTGCTGAAGCAAAGCCGAAGTCTAAAACGGTTACAAAGACGGTTACCAAAAAAGTCGTTGAAAAAAAAGCAAAAGTAGTCGCTAATAAAGTGGTTGCCAAGAAGGCCGCTGTAAAAAAGACTGCTGTTAAAAAAGCGACAACTAAGAAATAAGGTCAATCACCGATTAGTAAGTAGACCTTAGCTTAGGTAAACATTAGTTCAGGTTAAAGTAAGGTAATATTGAGAGGATAAAAACATGGCAATTACTGCTGCGTTAGTAAAGGAACTTCGTGAACGCACGGGTTCTGGAATGATGGAATGTAAAAAGGCGTTGGTGGAAACTGGTGGAGATATAGATGCTGCGGTTGAAGCGTTAAGAAAATCCGGTGCAGCCAAAGCCGACAAAAAAGCGGGACGTACCGCAGCTGAAGGGCGTATAGTGATTGAACAAAGCGGTGATGGAAAACAACTTGTTATGCTGGAAGTGAACAGTGAAACTGATTTTGTAGCTAGCGATGACAGCTTTGTAAATTTTTCAACCGCAGCGGCGAGGCGCATACTCGACAATAAGCCTGGAAATCTCGAAGAGTTAGCTGGGCTGTCCGTTGCAGATGATGATTCCACAACAATCGAAGAAGCACGTGCAGCATTAGTCGCCAAAATAGGTGAAAACATTACGCTGCGCCGATTTGATTTGATGGACGTGGGTAATAATATATCCGCGAGTTATTTGCATGGTGTACGAATAGGCGTATTAGTGGAATTGCAAGGCGGTGATGCTGGTTTGGCCCGAGATATTGCGATGCATGTTGCGGCAACGAATCCCCAGTGTGTGTCACCGAGCGATGTGTCGCAAGAAATAATTGATAAGGAAAAAGAAATATTTTCTGCGCAAGCCGCTGAGAGTGGCAAGCCACCAGAAATTATTGAAAAAATGGTGGGCGGTCGAATTAAAAAATACTTAAAAGAAATTACGTTGCTCGGTCAGCCATTTGTTAAGGACCCTGACACAAGTATTGAAAAGTTATTGAAAGATGCCGGTGCTACCGTTAGCCGCTTTACGCGTTTTGAGGTAGGCGAAGGTATCGAAAAGAAAGAAGATAATTTTGCTGATGAAGTAATGGCGCAGGTGCAAAGCAGCTAACTATTTATCAATAAGCTATTTGTTGTTGTTTCTTTATAAGTAGTATAAGTAATAAACGAGCAAAGGGAACTCATTTAATGCAAAAAAAATCATCCAGCCCGGTTTTTAAGCGCGTACTGCTTAAATTAAGTGGCGAAGCACTAATGGGTGATCACAATTTTGGCATTGATCCAGCCGTTATTAATCGCTTGGCAAGCGAAATTAATGACGTTGTTCAGGCGGGTGTACAGATCGGGCTTGTTGTTGGCGGTGGAAATATTTTTCGTGGTGCCGGCCTGGCTGAAAATGGTATGGATAGAGCAACAGCGGATTACATGGGCATGTTAGCAACTGTAATGAATGCGCTGTCATTTCAGGATGCCCTGGAAAAGCAGAAACTTTCAGCTCGGGTTATGTCAGCGTTAACGATTAATCAGGTGTGCGAAGGTTATATACGTCGTAAGGCAATCCGACACCTGGATAAAGGGCGCATAGTCATTTTTGCCGCAGGTACCGGAAACCCCTTTTTTACAACAGATTCAGCGGCGAGTTTGCGCGGAATTGAGATTAGTGCCGAAATCGTTCTAAAAGCAACTAAAGTAGATGGTGTGTATTCCGCAGATCCGATGAAAGATCCAAGCGCCAAGCGCTATACACGAATTACTTATGATGAAGCTCTGGAACGTAAGCTGATGGTGATGGATGCCACCGCAATAGCATTGTGCCGCGATTATAATATGCCACTGCGGGTATTTAATGGTAATACGCCAGGTTCATTGATGCGCATTATTATGGGTGAAGACGAAGGTACGTTAATAGAGCGAGGTTGAGCGATGATTGGCGCCATTAAACAGGATGCAGAGAAACGCATGGGTAAGAGCATTGACGCACTAAAGAATGATCTGAGTAAGCTGCGCACAGGTAGAGCTAATCCCAGCCTGCTTGATCACGTCATGGTATCTTATTATGGAAGCGATGTGCCGATAAGCCAGGTAGCTAACATTTCTGTGGCGGATGCGCGTATGCTAACCGTTACGCCATGGGAAAAAGGTGTGGCGCAGGATGTTGAGAAGGCAATTAGAAATTCTGATCTGGGTTTGAATCCGGCTGCTGCGGGAGACGTTATTCGAGTCCCACTGCCTGCGTTAACCGAGGAGCGGCGTCGTGACATGATAAAGCTTGTACGTTCAGAAGGCGAAGCAGCACGCGTTGCGATTCGCAATATTCGTCGAGATGCAAATCATGATTTTAAGGAGTTGCTAAAAGAAAAAGAGATTACCGAAGATGAAGAAAGGCAGGCACAAGACGGTGTTCAAAAAATTACTGATAAATGTGTTGCAGAAGTAGAAAAATTATTGCTAGAAAAAGAAAAAGATCTAATGGAAATATAATAATTTTCATATTTCCAATATTAATTAATGTAGTGCCTTAACTTATAACAATATTCCCACTAACGGTTGAGTTCTACGTGATAACTATGGTTGTAATAACTATGCAGTAAAGAAAGTCTAATAGACAGACGTCAGCCAGAAACAGGCAGCTATCCTTTTTAGTCATAATCCTTTTTAGTCATAATAAAGTTAGCAATAAAAAAATCAGTTATGAAAAGTCTTCTCAAATGTTAGCAAACAACAATCATACCGAAAATAAAATACCCGTACCTCAAAATTTACCTCGCCATGTCGCGATGATAATGGATGGCAATGGTCGTTGGGCTTTAAAGCGGCGTTTGCCACGCATTGCCGGGCATAAAGCAGGTGTTGAAACAGTGCGCGGAGTGGTTGAATTGTGTGCGAAAAAAGAAATTGAAGTGTTGACCCTGTTTGCTTTTAGTAGTGAGAACTGGCGGCGGCCCGAAAAAGAAGTCAGTTTACTTATGGAATTGTTTGTCACTGCGCTAGGTCGCGAGGTTAGAAAACTTCATAAGAACAATGTGAAATTAAAAGTTATTGGGGATAGATCGAGTTTTAATCGCCGCTTGCAAAATAAAGTAGCCGAAGCGGAAAGACTAACAGAAGATAACACCGGTTTAGTGGTTGTTATAGCTGCAAATTACGGTGGTCGTTGGGACATTACACAAGCGGCAAAAAAAATGGGTGAACAAGTCGCTGCGGGCAAAATAAATGCGTCTGATATTACTTCTGAGCTTCTGGATTCTTATCTTTCATTAACAGAATTTCCAGAGCCGGATTTTTTTATACGCACCGGCGGGGAACAACGTATAAGCAACTTTTTATTGTGGCAGCTTGCTTACACTGAGATGTATTTTACAGATACTTTGTGGCCAGACTTCGATAAACAGGCGCTCGCAGATGCGCTTGAGTCCTTTGCAGGAAGACAGCGACGATTTGGACAAACCGGTGAACAGGTGGAGTTGTTAGAACGTGCTTAAGCAACGTTGGATCACCACCATCTTTCTAACTGGTTTTATAGTGTGGGCTATCTTTGGTTTAAACAGCGCTTATTTTGCTGCGTTGATAGGCGTATGTATGGTGGTCGCGGGCGTTGAATGGACTCAATTGACTGACATGGAAGCACTTTGGCAACGGGGGTTTTTTTTATTTCTGCTATTGTCTGTTATGGCGGGGTTGTGGTTTTTGCTTGCAGTAGACTCGCAGCTAATAGATGTGATTTTATTTAGTGCAGTTATCTGGTGGTTACTGTGTGCTGTATTGTTGTTTGGTAAGTCACAGGGATTTAATATTCGGCACCGGCCCTATTTATTGATTGTGCTGATTGGCTTAATTGTTCTGGTGCCGACTTGGTTAGCGTTGGTGAGCTTGCACGCAAATAAAGTGTACGGGCCACTTTTTGTATTTTTTATAATATTAATGAATTCGTTTGCCGATTCGGGTGCTTTTTTTGCTGGCCGACGTTGGGGATCCAGAAAATTATCACCGAATATTAGCCCGGCCAAAACTTGGGAAGGTTTATGGGGGGCTGCAATTGTTGTCGCGCTTTTATCCGCTGTTTTTGGGGCTTTCATATTTAAATTAACCATCATTCAACTTTTGATATTTGTACCCTTTTGTATCATGATATTATTCTTTTCTGTTCTGGGTGACTTGTTTGAAAGTATGATTAAGCGAAAAGCACAGGTAAAAGACAGCGGTCGTATATTTCCCGGACACGGGGGAATGCTCGACCGTATTGATAGCCTTACGGCTGCCGCGCCAGTATTTGTTGCCGGGTTGTTGTTACAGGATATGATTAAATGACAACAACAAAAAAGGGGCGATCGCGGCAGGAAGATTCCCAACCGATTGGGCTGGCAATACTCGGTGCTACAGGTTCAATAGGGATTAATACCTTAGATGTTGTTTCACGCTACCCTGATAAATTTCGTGTTGTTGCACTTACCGGTTATTCACAAGTCGAGAGAATGACGCAATTATGTAAAGACCATCGGCCGGACTATGTCGTTATGGTCGATGAAGATGCGGCGGAACTTTTAAGCGCTGCTGTGACTCAAATGAGGTTGAAGACTCAAATGGGGTTGCAGATAGAAATATTGAGTGGTGTATCTGGTTTGGAAAAAGTGGCGGGTTTACCACAAGTATCCTGTGTGATGGCGGCGATAGTAGGTGCGGCGGGTTTGGTACCGACGTTGGCTGCGGCAAAGGCAGGTAAACGGATATTGTTGGCTAATAAAGAAGCGTTGGTGATGTCAGGATCGATTTTTATGGATGCTGTGCGGGAGAATAATGTGACACTATTGCCTATCGATAGCGAGCACAATGCTATTTTTCAGTGTATGCCACGGCAAGTACACTGTAACACAGACAATAGCGCTAACGATCAATTAGCTACTAATCAGACGTTGCCACATAATTTGGCAGAAATGGGAATAAGTCGAATTTTGTTAACCGCATCAGGTGGTCCATTTAAAGATACACCTCTGGATGAAATCAACAATATTACACCCGCGCAAGCGTGCGCCCATCCTGTTTGGTCTATGGGTAAAAAAATATCGGTGGATTGTGCCACGATGATGAATAAAGGCCTTGAAGTGATCGAAGCCTGCTGGTTGTTTAATACAAACGCGGAATCTATTCAAGTGGTGATTCATCCGCAGAGCGTGATTCATTCAATGGTGGAATATATAGATGGATCTATATTGGCGCAACTCGGCAATCCAGACATGCGTACGCCGATCGCCCATGCGCTGGCTTGGCCCGAGCGTATCGATTCTGGTGTGCAACGATTAGACATATTTGACATCGCCCTTTTAGAATTTGAAAAACCGGATTTGGCACGATTTCCCTGTTTGAAATTGGCAATAGAAGTGAGTAAAACAGGTGGTACAGCACCGGCGATTTTAAATGCAGCAAATGAAGTTGCCGTAGATGCCTTTTTAAATGAGAGGTTAGCTTTTGTTGATATCGCTAGCGTCGTTGAAAGAACTCTGGAGAACATGACTTATACAGAGGTAGATACGCTGGAAACAGTATTGCGTGTTGATGAGCAGGCGCGAGCAGTGACGCAAGAGTGTATCAAAACAATGTCGATACGGGTTCACTGATGGGTCATATTTTATTTTCAATCGCAGCCTTTATTTTCGCTCTGGGAATATTGATCACCATACATGAGTTTGGTCATTACTGGGTTGCACGCCGAGCGGGTGTAAAAGTATTGCGATTCTCTGTTGGTTTTGGCCGACCCTTGTGGAAACGGGTGGCTGGCGCCGACCAAACAGAATATGTCATCGCTGCCATTCCGTTGGGCGGTTACGTAAAAATGCTCGATGAACGAGAGGGTAATGTAGCGGAGGAGGATTTGCCGCGCGCATTTAATCGGCAGTCGCTTGGCAAACGATTTGCAATTGTTTTTGCTGGTCCTTTGTTTAATTTTATTTTTGCTATTTTTGCTTATTGGGTCATGTTCGTGATGGGCGTGCCGGGTATTAAACCTATTATTGGTGAAGTTGAGGAAGGATCCATTGCGCAACGCGCCGGGCTAAAGTTTGCAGATCAAATTATTTCCATTGATGGTGATAATACAACGTCGTGGGGTAGTGCCAGGATGACGTTGATAGCGAAGTCACTGGATAAATCAGTCGTGGAGCTTCAGGTAGAGGATCAGGACAGACGTTCCCGGATTGTCGACCTGGATATGCGTTTAATCATGTCAGAAATAAAAGATGGCCGCATTCTTGAAGAATTGGGTATTTCACAATACCATCCAAAAATACCCGTTGTCATTGGTAAATTGATCGAAAATGGTCGAGCGCTCGACGCTGGCTTGAAAGTGGGTGATACCATTTTATTTGCAGACAATCAACAGATGGATGACTGGGATGCCTGGGTCAAATATGTACAGGCACGGCCAGAAAAACGCATTTCAATAGAAGTGGAACGGCAGGGAGTACGTACTAATCTGCAAATAATTCCGGCGCGCATAGTAACAAAGAATGGCGAAGAAATAGGACGCATAGGTGCTGCGCCTGATGTTTCCGGGTTAACCTCCGAGCTTCGTGTATTAGAGAAGTATTCTCCCGGTAAGGCGTTGATCGCAGCGGGTGAAAAAACATGGGATATGTCCGTTTTGACACTTCGTATGATAGGAAAAATGTTGTTTGGAGAAATATCGTTAGATAACTTAAGTGGGCCACTTACTATTGCTGATTATGCGGGTCAAACTGCGAGTATTGGATGGGATGCTTTTTTGTTATTTTTAGCCATAGTCAGCATTAGCCTGGGGGTTCTTAACTTATTACCTATCCCGCTGCTGGATGGCGGGCACCTGATGTTTTATATTATTGAATTGATTAAAGGTAGCCCATTGGCTGAGAATATTGAACTAATGTTTCAACGGGTGGGTATGGTGTTTTTATTCCTTCTTATGTCTGTCGCTATTTATAATGATTTTGCGCGCATTTTTAGTTAGCTGTAACTATCATAAGTGAATAAATAAGTAAGTAGATAAATAGTAAATAACTATAGGTAACTGTAAGCGAAAGAAGTCACTACAAGCGAAAGTAACATTGAAAAATAAATTACTGCTAATTCTAATAATAACGTTTTTTCTTCCGTCCCATAGCTGGGCATTTGAACCTTTTGTCGTTAAAGACATAAAGGTCAACGGCCTTCAAAGGATCTCATTGGGCGCTGTTCTCAATGGATTAACGATCAAAGTAGGTGAAACTATAGATCATAAGCGTTCTGCTGAAGTAATTCGCTCTCTATTCAAATCAGGTTTTTATAAGGATATATCGCTTGAGCGTGATGGTGGCGTATTAATAGTCAATATTGAAGAGCGTCCTGCCATCGCCAGCATTTCAATGTCTGGAAACAAGGATATTGATTCCGATACGCTTAAAACTGAACTTAAAAAACTCGGTCTTGCCGAAAGCCAGATTTTCAATCGTTCCCTGCTTGATAATGTAGAGCAAAGCCTACGCCAGCAATATTTCAGCAGGGGCAAGTATGGAATGAAAATCGTTACAAAAGTTGTCTCAAAAGCGAGGAATCGAGTTGATATTTCCATACAAATATTTGAAGGACAAGCCGCACAAATTCGCCGAATTAATATTGTTGGCAACGATGTGTTTGACGATGAGCAGTTAATTAATTCTTTTGAGTTAGCAGAATCAGAAGATACTTCGTTCTTTAGCGATGCTGATAAATATTCCCAGCCGAAATTAAGGGCAGATCTGGAAACACTGCGTTCCTATTATTTGGATAGAGGGTTTATAAATTTCAAAATATTGTCAACACAAGTGACTATATCGCCAAATAAAAAAGATATTTTCGTTACTATTAACGTTGCCGAGGGTGATAAATATTTCGTTGATGAAGTGAGTCTGGCGGGTGAAATGGTTATTCCCAGAGAGGAGTTGCTTAAACAGATAAAAATATTAAAGGGCGATGTTTTTTCCAGACAAAAAATTTCGCTAATAAGCAACAGTATCACTGAGCTTCTTGGTGATGAGGGATACGCGTTTACCAATGTTAATGCAATTCCGGATGTTGATGATGATAAAAAGAAAGTATCACTTACTTTCTTCATTGATCCAGGAAAACGGGTTTATGTACGGCGAATTAACGTGACCGGTAATGATAAAACTGATGACGAAGTTATTCGGCGTGAATTTCGCCAGTTGGAAGGATCATGGTATGAACCGAAGAAGCTGAGTCGCACGCGAACACGACTTCAGCGCCTGGGATTTTTTGAAGACATCAATATTGAAACACCACAGGTACCGGGGACCAGCGATCAGGTAGACATAAATCTGAAAGTTGTAGAGGGTTCGACCGGGACTGTACAAGGTGGTGTCGGTTACGGTGAACCACGTGGCATATTATTTAATGCCAAAGTATCGCTGAATAATTTTGTTGGCACGGGCAAGCTGGTTAGTTTTGAAGCCAGTAATGATGCTTTTAACACGATCTATAGTTTTTCCTATAGCAATCCCTATTATACAGAAAGCGGTATCAGTCGTCGTCTCAGTTTGTTCTTGCGCAAAACGGATGCGAGCAGATCCAACGTCGCGGCTTTTAATCTGGATGACAGAGGCGTGAGAGTAAATTACGGCTTTCCGATAAACGAATTCATGACAGCACGCCTCGGTGTGGCGGCTCAGAATACAGATATCAATTTGCAGTTAGATACGGCTAAATTTTTTCGCACCTGGGTTGACGGTGGTGAAATTCCAGGAGAAGGGAACGTTAAAGGTCACGGTAGCGATTTTAATACCTTATCTGTCACTGCGGGGTGGGTCCACGATACCCGAGATCGCACTTTTCTCGCAGATGACGGGCACTTAACGCGGTTTAATACCGAATTTACGTTACCGGGCGCTGGTCTGGAATACTACCAATTCACATTAAATCAGGATTCGAATTGGGGTTTGGGAAAAGGTTTTACCTTGCGTTTAAAGGGGATACTATCTTTTGGAGACGCGTTTGGCGACACTCGTGAATACCCTTTTTTCAAGCGTTTTTATGCGGGGGGGAGTCGCTCAGTGCGAGGATTCAAAGCAAATAGACTTGGACCTAGAGATAACGATGTATTTCCTGGCGATCCAGAGGCGACAAACGACATCATCGGGGGTGTACTAAAAGTAGTCGGTAATATCGAGTTGATTTTCCCCTTACCTTTCGTTGAAAATAGCAGATCTTTCAGGATGGGTACCTTTGTAGATGCTGGTAACGTGTTTTTGGACGTAGACTCTTATGAATCCAGGGATTTACGCGCCTCGTACGGTCTTTTTGCACTGTGGGTTACGCCAGTAGGCGTGCTATCCTTTAACTGGGGATTTCCGATTAACGAAGAAAAGGAAGATGAAACAGAGTTATTCCAGTTTACGATTGGAGCGCCATTTTAGGTGATCATTTTA
>VAPK010759863.1_pt1 | contig 26087 bp, 19 predicted proteins | sample 3395031 | NCBI WGS metagenome assembly VAPK01 (sample SAMN08290443, study PRJNA428436) | hydrothermal vent metagenome | isolation source: Deep-sea hydrothermal vent chimney 1 | place: Pacific Ocean: Juan De Fuca Ridge
AAACAGATTCCTCTGATGGCTGATGTTCTTCAGGCTGCTGCCTGTGGATAATGAGAAGTTACAAATAATTAAATTAACTTGATGATCTTAGGGAAAATAGTTAAAGTAATTTATTAAGAAAACTTTGTTTTTCCGAGACATAATATAGTTGAACAAGTTATTTACTCAAAATTATTGGCTTAATTTAACCCCAATTGCCCTAGTACTCTTTGCTTGAGTAAAACTTTATCAAATTTAATTTTCTATTGCTTCGGATAGTTTAGCATTTATCTTGTTAAGTTCAGAGATACATTCTCTTGCAGTTTGCCAGCGGCAGCTTAAGTCAGGGTGTAATAATTTTATTATGAACCCTGAGAGAATTGAAGGAATATAAAGAAGACTTAATAAAGGTGGGTTAGCAGCAATAATTCTTGCTTCCTGCTCATTAACACCAAAATTTTTCTTATGGAGGCAGAGTAATTCGTAAAAAACTATTCCTGCCTGATATAAATCACTTCGCTGATCCCAATCCAGACCTTGAGCTTGCTCAGGAGATAAGTATGAAGGCTTTCCAATCCAATTAATATTATTTTTTTCACCAAATTTAAGCGTTCTGGCACAGCCGAAATCGATTAAAAACAGTTTGTTAGAATTGTCTAAAAGCAAATTCTCAGGACTAATGTCACTATGCACGACAGGGTTAGTTTGGCTATGTAAATAATCCAGAATTTCTAATAATTGAAGCATAATATTCATTGCTAGTAGCGTGCTAATAGTTTGACTCATATTTGCAGGTGGAGCAGTGTAGAGAATATTCATCTGTTCAAGCAATTGATGAACTGGCTTGTTAATTATTTGAAAAAGAGTTCGGTTAGATCCGACACTCTCTCGCAACAGGCTCAAAATTGTTCTACCCTCAATGTGTTTATAAGCTAAGTAGGGTTGACCACGATTCGAGCCATCATGCACTAATTGGGGCAAGCCAGTATGATGAAGGTTTTTAAGTAAAAATAACTCTTCCTGAAAATGAAATAAATGAATCGAGCTTTGTGTAAGTACTTTGTTTAAAAATTTCAAACATAAACAAGGTTTTTTTGAATATTTATGTGAAGCGATGTAAACCTTACCATACCCGCCAGAGGCCAGAAATTTTAGATTGTATTCATTGAAATTTAAAGCAGACACACCGTTACTCTCACATACTTAGGAATGAAAAATAAATAATTTAATCACTTTAACATTCTGAAGTTGCACTTAATTAGAACCCGTTCCAATGCTCATAATTTTATCTTCAGCGCATGCAATTTACGATACAAATGAGTCCTTTCCATACCAATTGCGGATGAAAGTTTAGCCACGCTACCGTCTGTTTTTTCAAAATGATACTCTAAATATGACTTTTCAAACTGTTCTCTGGCTTCTTTCAACGGTAAATTAAAAAATTCAGGTATCGATGAGCCTAATGTTGGTTTTGCTGCAATTGATCCGAGTGCTGTTTTTACTTCATCTAATTCAATATCATCTCCTGCACCCAGGATCATCAAGCGCTGGACTAAATTTCTTAATTCTCTTACATTTCCTGGCCAACTATAATTTCGCAAATAATTCTGTGCTGCCATTGAGAATTTTCTAAAAGGCAGCTTTTCTACATTGACAAAATAATCAACATAATAACTTAATAAAGCAGGCACATCTTCGCCATGTTCTCTAAGTGAAGCAATATCAAGGGCAACCTCATTCAACAAATAGTATAAATCCTGTCTAAAACGTCCCGAATTGACTTCTTCTTCTAAAGTCACTCGCGCTGATGCGACAACTCTAATATCAACCCGCACAGATTCACTTCCCCCTACCCTGAGGAAAGAACTGGACTCCAAAGCACTCAATAACCTTGCTTGTGTTTCTGAATCCATTCCTGCCACTTCACCTAAAAATAGGGTACCACCATGCGCTTGTTCAAGAAGTCCTTGATAGGTTTTCCCGTTTTCTTCCTTGCCGAAAAACTCAACTGTTGAATTTTCAGGAAAAATACTGCCAACAGCCACATCAATAAAAGGCCCCTCTTTACGTGAAGAATGATTATGTAAATACCGCGCAAATAATTCTTTACCTACACCAGCTTCACCAATTAGTAATAATTTTGCATTGTGTTGTGCTAACCGTTTCAACTGTTCTTTCGTTCGTTCAATTAATGCGCTCTTACCAACAGGCGTAACATCTAGCATTAGCTGTTGTTTAAGTCCGGCATTTTCTAATTGTAGAGAACTGGCTTCTATTGCCCGCTCAACTGTGAGCAATAATTTTGCTAACGATAACGGTTTTTCCAGAAAATCATAAGCCCCCAATCTCGTTGCCTCTACAGCCGATTCTACAGAGCCATGTCCGGACATCATGATAACCGGACATAAGGGAATTTCATCTGCCACCCACTCCTTTAACAAAGTAATCCCATCGGTATCAGGCATCCAGATATCCAATAGAATTAATTGTGGTTGTTTTAATTCTTTCGTCTTTCGTGCAGTCTCAGCATTCTCGGCCATAACAACTTGATAGCCTTCGTCTATAAGAATTTCTGACACCACTTGTCTAATATCAGGTTCGTCATCTACAACTAATATAGTCGGTAATTCTGTTTTCAATGTTTTTCCTAAATTGTGGGTAACTGAATCACAAATCCAGCACCTTTTTTATATGTGGCATCGACCCAAATAACGCCACCATGCTCTTCAATAATTTTCTTGACTATTGCCAAACCTAGCCCAGTTCCTTTGGGTTTATTTGTAACATAAGGTTCAAAAACGGTTTCGATTTGCTCCTCCGTGAGTCCGCAACCCGTATCGTAAATTGCCAGTTCCGCAAACACCACATTGTTTCGCAATACTTTATCGAGATTTATTTCAATCTCTCCTTTTCCATCCATTGCTTCCTGTGCATTTTTTACCAGATTGTGAATGACTTGTCTAATACTTACCGGGTCAGCTTCTATGATTATATTTTCAAAATTAAAAACCATTTTAATTTTAATATGTGATTGCAATCCATACAAAGCTAACACCTCATTAACCAGCTTATTAAGGTCAACATTTTCCACCTGCTTTTTACTAGGACGCGCATATTCAGAAAAGTCATCGACCATACTTTTCATGGCTTCTACTTGCTGCACAATCGTTTGAGTCGATCGCTGTAAAATACTTGCTGATGATTCAGACAATTCTGATGCCAATTTATGCTGTAAGCGTTCTGCCGCTAACTGAATAGGCGTCAGAGGGTTTTTTATTTCATGAGCTAAACGCTTTGCCACTTCACCCCATGCTGCATTTTTCTGTGCCTGAATTAAATCTGTCACGTCATCAAATACAACAACAGCACCAACACGTTCTCCGGCTGATGAAAATAACGGCGTGCCTCGGCAAAGCAACTCTTGTCGTCCATTTGCACCAAAAAAAGCAAAACGTCGCTCCCAACTATCTTCTGCCTTTTGCTCCAATAACTCTTGAATTGTGCTAAAAAGTTGCACTAATTCACCATGTCCTTTTGCAATATCTATTAGTTTTTGTCCAACAAAACGGCTGACAGTCACATGTAATATTCTATAGGCTGCTTGATTTGCTGTCCTGATTTTATAAGCATAATCAAAGCTTACAACACCCGTTGTTAGATTAGACAAGATAGTTTCCAGATAAGCCCGCTGATGCTCAACTTCTACACCCGCAGCTGTTGTTTCATCCTGTGACCAAGCGATTCTCCTCGTCATCTCATTAAATGATTCAACCAAAAAACCCAGATCATCTTGACTCATTACCGGCAACTGTTTTTTATAATTCCCACTTGCAACAGCCTGTGTTCCTTTCACCAACTCTTTTACTGGGGCAACGATATGTCGAATACTAATAAAAGCCACCCAAATAGAAGCTAATAAGCTTAACAATAAAACCAACGATAAAATTAATAAAAAACTGGTCTTTAATGAATCACGCAAAAAGGTCATTTCCTGATAACGTACAAAAGCAAAATCAATAGAATCAGCCAGATCAGCAATCCGCACTGGAACAGGATAAAAAACCTGTAAATAGCGTAGAGGATCATCGTCCACAACGACAATAACCTGTATCATTAATTCATCATCATCCTTTTGACGTAAACCATAAAACTCCATATTCTGCCGAGCTTGAAGCCAAATATGCTCATCTGGTAATTCAGGTAAAATATCACTGGGATCAATACTATTAGAGGCAATGACATGCCCCTTTCTTGAAAAAAGAGCTATTTCTGTTGCGTCCACTCGCTCACGCATCCTTTGCATTTCAAGAGTAATAAGCGTTCGTGACCTGCCTCTTACCTCTTTTGCCAGCTGCCGAGTCTGCTTCAAATGCAAGTGCATCCTTTGCTCTAATGATGCTTCACTTAGTTCCAGGGCATCTTCCATTGCTCTATCTATTTCTTCATTAAACCAACTATCTATCCCTTGTTGAAGAAATTGAACCGAAAAATAAAATACAATAACTGCAGGTGCAATTGCCAACAAGACAAATAATGAAATCATTCGCGTTGTTAATCGAGAACCCGCTTCCCTTTTTTTTAATTCTTTTGCCAACGAATAGACATTAATGGCAATTAAAACAAAAAGAATGAATGAACCTAAGGTATTTCCAAGTAATAACCAAGAATAAATATCATTTAGTTCGGAAGATTCTCGGGTAGCCGTTGTCATTAATTGTAATGACAAAATGATAAACCCGAATAAAATCAGAATAGAAAATCTAACAGGGAATCTTACTTGTTTAGTGGCCATATTGTCCAACCACTTGATAGCGCCCATTGTGGATCAAAATAAGACAGCGGACGCAAAGGAATCGGCAACGCTTCACGATCAAACGTGACTTTTACAGCCATCTGATAACTTCTATCCTTGTGAATAAATTGTTTATTTATCATTGCTATGTCATTAATTTTTGACATTGAATTTAATGCACCCGTTAATGTGACAAACATTAGCGGTAAATCGTTATTTATTTTCACACTATATTGATTTAACAAAGTATGATTATGGATTTGATAAGTTATTTTTTTTTGTTGTAAGGTCGTATTCCAAAAATCCGCTTGTTGCTCAATTTTTATATTCACAATCCAGGTTAAGGCAATTCCCTTTTGCAATGCTTCCTTGGCTGTTGGGCTTAAGTTATATTCTAATTCGGTAGTAAAGTGGTAAAAATTGCCGATAAGCTCAGTATTTCCGGCAATGACTGTTACCGAATAGTCTGCTGCTGCTACACGCCCAGTTGATAGACATATCGATAAAATAGATACACACAAAAGTCCGATAGACAATACCAATCTTTCACATTTTAGACAGTTTTGCATAATAAAATCCGTCCATCTCTAATTCACCTGTTAAAAGCTGCCTCCCAAACGGTCTCTTGACTCCCCATTCGGCCTCTATTAAAACCTCATGTGCATCAGTATGGCTCGATAAAAATGCTTCAATCTGCGTTTCATTTTCCTGCTTTAAGATAGAACACGTTGCATACAATAATACCCCACCGGGTAATAACAATTTCCATGCTTCATTTAAAATATTTTTTTGTAGCGCTTGTAATTCAGCAATATCACTCTCTCGCCTTAACAGTTTAATATCTGGATGGCGTCTAATTACACCTAACGCAGAACAAGGTGCATCCACAAGAATTCGATCAAACAACTGACCATTTGCCCACTGACTAGAATCAGATGCATCGCCTACGAGCGTTTGTGCCTGCAACTTCAATCTTTGTAAGTTTTCTGTTACTCGTATCAACCGAGTTTCATCAACATCCACAGCCAACATGGAACCAATTTGAGTTTGTCTTTCTAGAATTGCTGCCGTTTTTCCACCGGGTGCAGCACATAAATCAAGTACTGATTGACTAATTTGTACGTCTAATAATTCTGCCGACAACTGTGCTGCGGTATCTTGAACAGAAACCATCCCATCAGAAAACCCAGGTAATTGTTCTACCAAAACAGCTTGTTTTAGTACAATAGCTGTCGAACAAAAGGCTACGGGACTTGCAATAATGGTCTTGTGTTTTAACTTTTCCAGATACTCATCACGAGTCGTCTGAGCTAAATTAACTCGCAACACCATCGGTGCTTGTTTATTATTTTCTTGTAATATAGATCTAAATTGTTCCGGCCAGCTTTGTTTTATAATATCAACTAACCATTGAGGATGGGAGTGATATGCAATGAAATTATCATCTGCCAACTTATCAAGCGTCTCTTGTTCCCGCAGATATTGCCTGAGCACTCCATTAATTAGTGACTTAGCCCAGCTCTTTTTCTTAGCTGCAACAACCGTTTCCGAAACTGCTGCATGAGATTTAACGCGCATATATTTCAGTTGATACAAACCTATTAGTAACAATACTTTAATATCCGTATCTTTATTTCTGATTGATTTGCTTAATAACTGTTGCAAAATAAAATCAAGCTGATGGTATTGTCGTAATACACCAAAACTTAACGCTTGAATAAAAGCTCGATCCTTGCCCTTTGGAACAGCGTCCAAAGCATAATCTAAAGCTACCGTCAAAGACTGTCCATTCTTAATAACTTTGGTTAAAATAGCGGTCGCAATGACTCGTAAATTCATCAACCCAAACGAACTCCATCCACATCATGAGCATTTAAAAATGCCTGAATGTCCATTCGTTTTCCACCGGGTAACTGTACCTCAAGTAACTCTAATGAACCCTTACCTGTTGACACTCTCATGGTTTTATCTTGTTGAATCACAATCCCTGCTGGTAAATCATTTTCGACGTCTACTCTTTTCGCTTTCCAAATACGCAACACTTTTCCTTCAAACAAAGTTTGAGCAACCGGCCAGCTATTAAGCCCCCGTATCATCCGATCCAATTGAATAGCTGATAAAGTCCAATCTAGCACAGCTTCACTTTTCTCTAATTTGGCAGCATAAGTTACCATCGACTCATCTTGTTTTTCAGCAACCAAGCTACCTTCTTCAATTTGCTGCAATACTTTCTCTAAACCAATAGCGCCTAAATTAGCTAATTCATCATGTAAGTCGCTACTAGTAGCATCGGGCAAAATAGTGCAGAATTCCTTATGTAACATATCTCCCGCATCCAGTTTTTTCACCACCCGCATAATAGTGACTCCCGTTTCTTCATCTCCGGCAATAACAGCTCTATGAATAGGAGCCGCCCCGCGCCAACGAGGTAACAAGGAACCATGAATATTAAGACATCCTTGTTTAGGCGTATCCAATACGGCTTGCTGTAAAATAATGCCATAAGCCACAACAACCATTAAATCTGCATCAAAGGAAGCCAGTTGCTTCAAATCGGCTTCTGTTTTTAAGGTTTCTGGTTGCAAAACAGGGAGTTGATTTTCCAATGCCAACTTTTTAACTGGACTTGGTGTTAATTTTCTCCCTCTTCCTGCCGGTCGATCTGGCTGTGTATAGACAGCACAAATCTCATGCTTTGAATTAATCAGCATTTGTAAAGCAGGGATTGCAAATTCAGGGGTGCCAGCAAAAATAATCTTCATTCTAAATCTTTATTTAACAAATTTTATATACCGAATAATAATTAGAAAGTATTACAGTGTTTTTATTACAAATCAATCATTAAAATTGCTTTTCAATAATAATAAAAAATCTATTTTTCACAACAACACTAAGAAAAAAACAGTCACACTAAATATTATATTTTTCCTTATTTTTGTGATAAGGTTAACAGTAATCTATTGTATCACTATGTCGATTTTATAGTGCTTTCCAGAATATATTTATCCTTCCCCACAAGGTTAAGAAATACTGGTGAAATCAGCATTTTATGCAGAAAAAATTGAAATTAGAATGGAAAAATCAGTCATCAGCCATCTATTATCCCCTCAGAAAAGCAAATTGAATAGAATCGTTCAAGAAAAAAAACTGATTAGTTTGCTTTTCATATCCAACATAATACTAATTTCCTGGATATTTTTTAAAGATACTAGTCATTATAAAATTCCTGTAGAAAAAGCTACATTGGCTAAATTTGAAGAAAAAGAAATTCACTCGAAACCTTCCATGATGTCAAAACTGCTTAGATCTGCTTCTGCAAAAGAAACACATACAAATACTTCTACTCCCAATGGTAAGGGCAGCCAATCTAAAACAAAAATTATTAGTCCAAAAAAGACAAAAACAAAAAAAATAGCTAAAAATATTGACTCTGTTTATCAGAATAAAATGGAAACACCAAACTCATACAAAAATATTGATAAGCAAAATAACTTTGACAATGATATTGATGAAATGTCAGATGCTAGGGAAATAGATCAATGGATGAGGCTTAATGCAACCCGCAGTAATAACAACGGGAATATCAATAATCTTGGCTCCCGTCTAGGTGAAGTTAATGAACAGCCACTTTTCAATGCAGATGAGATTGGATCGATACAGGAAGGCAATGAAGAATTAGTTACTGGAACATGGGATATTTATACCGACTCCTCTGGGGAAATTTTTCAAATTATAGACACTGAAAACAGCGGTAACAAGGTGATACAGCTTGAAGGTGATGAGGAATTTACAGGATACAGGAATATCTTCGATAAGCCAATTACTAACAAAAACACCATCGAATGGAAGATGAATTATGATGAAGACTACACTTTCTATCTCAGTTTAGAGACAACTCAAGGCCATAGATATTTGTACTATACAGCGTCTGATTTTGACGATCTTGATACAAATTTTGACTATTCTGATGCTGAGATTAACGATGCCGAAATAGATGAGAATGAGTATATTCATCATGGACTTAACGAGGAAACACAAGATGGCGAATGGCATACAATAAGCAGAAACTATGTTGAAGACCTTCAAGATGCACAGCCTGGCAATACAGTTATATCTGCCGATGCATTCCTTATCCGTGGTTCCGGCTTGGTAGTTGACGAATTAAAAGCCTTGAAACGTTAACAACACTCAAACCCCAATTCCATAAAGCTGCAAGTTAATTTTTAAATAATTTAGTACCGTAAGAAAACTTATTTAACGCCCTTCTTAACCTTCGCCCAATCAAGATTAAACTCAAAAGTCTGTTTTGGCTCATCTGCAGCCGCCACTCTCTTAATACGCTCATCAGTTAGAGGATGAGTTCTAAATAATTCAGGAATATCGCCTGTGGCAGAATCAATTTCTTTAATCGTATTAAAAAATGAGACCAAATGCTGAGGAGAAATACCTGCTGCCTTCATTATCTTTATCCCCCCATCATCCGCATGTCGCTCTTGTTTGCGATCAAATGATAAGCTATCAAGTTGGGAGCTTAATTCCATCAACTGTGACAACGCTGAGACATCACCAAAAACAACACCAATCAAAACACCTAGCCCTGCTTGTCTAACTAACTTTCTCATTCCGTGTCGCTCTATAACATGCGTCAATTCGTGGGAAAGCACAGCAGCCACTTCTTCTGGTTCCTCTGAATTACGAATCAACCCTGAGGTAACGACAACATAACCTCCAGGAAATGCAAATGCATTGACCATTTCTGCATCAATCACAATCACTTCATAGTTTATATCTGAACCATCAAATTCATCTATACGATTGACTATTGCCTCCATTGCGGCATTGACTTTTGAATTATCAATCACTGATTTACCCGTTTGATAATTTTCGAAAGCGAAAGAACCTATTTTCTGTTCCCATTCGTAAGGTATTGTGTCCGCAATCATAGGGATTGAAAAGCTATACATAAAATAGGTAGTAAAGAAAAATGCGGCTATATATGCCATATATAGTGGCACACGATATTTTTCTCCTTTAAGCTTCTGTTGCTGTTTTTTTTGTAGCTTTTGCAGTACCTTTTTTGCTTCTGGCAAATGATTAACAGCCAACAAACTTTCAAACAACTCTGGGTCTTGACATAACACTGAGCACTTTATGTCATTCTGATCATCCCAACCAAATTGCATTGTAGCTCCAGGGTCGCCAATCAAATCTAACTTAGTATTTTCCACAAGAATATCTACTTTGTTTCCCTTCTGGTCGTCAAAAAAAATAACACCTTGTGAAGAAACAGAAAAATAAATACTGGATTTTTCATGCCCTGCATAATAAAGCCCTTTAAATTGTCGCTCTGCATTCATAACTTAATTTCACTTATCGGGTAGGAATAAATTGACGAACCCAAGCACCAAAACCTGGAGAATTTCGTGTTTGAATATAAACATCGCCCGGCCCTTGAAAACGACAAACCAGACCTTCCCCACTAGTAAAACTAGATACCCATCCTTTGGATGCTTTTTCAATTTTATAATTGGCATTAGCACTCCAGGCAACCATGTGGCTATTATCAATAATTCTAGTTTCACCAGGTGCTAAAGAAATTTTATGAATTCCACCATAGGTACTAATCGCAATTTTACCTTTACCTGAAATACGCATAATGAAAAACCCTTCACCTGAAAACAATCCCTTAGTTAAGTTCTGTGCTTTAGTCGAAATTTCTATGGACTCTTCAGCTGCCAAAAAACCATCTTTTTGTAAAATGTATTCTTCCGAACCATCTAATTCCAGAATTTGAATCTCACCTGGATAAGCTGAGGCCATCAAAACATTTCCTGCACCTCTGGCTGCTTTTAAGGTTTGAAAAAACAAGGTCTCACCAGTTAAAAATTTGCGCGTCAAACCACCTAACAAACCTCTTTCCATTTTAGAGTCAACATCTATTGTCTCACTCATGGTGATCATCGCACCGGATTCAGCCTTAATAGCTTCTCCTTCATTAAGAGTGACTTCTAATGTTGAAAACGCACCGGGGTACATAATATTAAAATCCATAAAATCTCCTGATCAAATCACCTTGGAAAACTGTTGTTGCTTGTTTACCAAGTATTTATCAAAAACCATACAAATATTTCTAATCAATAACCGCCCAGCAGTTAGAACTTGTATCCCTTTTTCTGAAACATTCAACAATCCATCTTCTTGCATGGAAATAAGGTTAGTTAACTCTAAAGCAAAATAGTCAGAAAAAACAATATCAAATTGTTTTTCTATTTCAGAAAAAATCAATCCAAAATGACAAATTAATCCTGTAATCACAGCCCTGCGCAACTTATCATCTTCATCTAACTCAACCCCTTTAAAAATCGGTAATTTTTCTTGACAGATCAACTTATCATATTCGTCTAACTGTTTCACATTTTGAATATAAGCATCTCCTACCCGACCGATTGACGTTATGCCTAGCCCAACTAAATCACAGTCTGAATGGGTCGAATAACCTTGAAAATTTCTGTAAAGCTTACCTTCACGTTGAGCAATGGCTAATTCGTCATTCGGTTTGGCAAAATGATCCATACCAATATAAACATAGCCTGCATCAATTAATTTATCTCCTGTCATTTGCAAAATTTCCAGCTTAACTTCTGCGCTAGGCAACTCTGCATTATTAATCTGCCTTTGCGTTTTAAAGCGTGTAGGCATGTGTGCATAATTAAAGATCGAAAAACGATCTGGAGAGACTGCTAAAACTTTATCCAGTGTTTCTGAAAAAGTATCAACCGTCTGTAACGGTAGACCATAAATCAAATCAATACTGGTAGATCTAAACCCATGTTTTCTAGCAGCTTCTAATACTGTAAGAGTCTGTTCCTCAGTCTGGATACGATTTACGGCTTTTTGTACATCAAGATTAAAATCTTGTAAGCCAAGACTTATTCGATTAAAACCTAGCTCTCGTAATTGTGCAATGGTTCGATCATTAGTTTCTCTCGGGTCAATTTCAATCGAATATTCACCGATATCATCATTTCTTAAATTAAAATTTTGACGAGTGTTATCCATTAACCCTTGCATTTGTTCAAAATTAAGAAAAGTTGGCGTACCACCTCCCCAGTGCAATTGATTAACCACTCTGTTTTTATCAAACAAAGAACCTTGCATAGCAATTTCTTTTGACAAATTATGTAAATAAGGTTCAGCATGTTTTCTATTTTTTGTAATAATTTTATTACAAGCGCAATAAAAACAGACCGTATCACAAAAGGGAATGTGAAAATACAACGATAAAGGCCCTCCTTCCTCATTGGATTTCTTAATATGCTCCTTGTACTCCTTATCAGCAAAGCCCTCATGCAACTCTAATGCTGTTGGATACGATGTATAACGAGGACCAGCCTTGTCGTAGCGAAGAATTAAATCAAAGTCAAATTGAATGGATTGATCCATATTTTGCATTATTATTAAATTTAGGTAATAGTTAACAAACTATATTACAAAATTAGTGTTAACTGTTTAACAGTTTTAAATTATTACTTATATTTTTAACAGGAAACATTATAAAATTCGAGCTGATGACAATTATCCCTAAAAAATTTAGTTGAATGCAAATCACCTTAGTTAACTACTGATTTTTATAGGGTTATAATTAAAAGAATTTTTCTTTTTTCAGTCCTCTACTAATGAATTTTTAGTGTACAAATTCCTGAAAATAATTAATTATGCTTAGGTCCTTGTAACTAACTCCAACCTAATGCCTCGTTACCTGTTGAAATACATAAGAAAATTGCGGACTAAAAAAGTGTTTAAATTATGAAATTAAAAACAATATTTGCGATCACATTATGTCTTTTCAAACTGTCTTTAGCACAAGCTCAACTTAATGACTGGATTTACCAGGTACGTGCAGGCGATAATTTATGGAATATCTCTGAAAAATATTTACTTGATGTATCTTATGCAAAAAAAGTTCAAAAGCTAAATAATATTTCAAATCCCTGGCAAATACTACCAGGCTCAGAAATCAAAATTCCTAGTCAATGGATAAGACATTTTCCTGCACTCGTTCGAGTGATCAACCTGCAAGGTTCGGCGCATTCAATAGAACAAGGTTCTGACAAACCCAAACCTCTAAAAATTGGTTCTATCGTTGTACTTGGCGATACGATTATCACAGATGATAATAGCACTTTAATTCTTGGTTTTCTTGATGGTACCAGAGTATTATTAGAGGAAAAAAGTCGCCTTAAAATTGATCGCTTGATGTTACTAGAAAACACCGGCATGCTTGATTCTCATTTAAAACTGGAATCAGGAAGAATGGAAATACAAGCCGTTCCTGATAAAAGACCCGCACGACAATTTAAAATAGAAACACCTGCAGCTGTCACGTCTGTAAGAGGAACTACCTATAGAGTAAGTTCAGAAACAAAAAAGAATGAATCAAGAACAGAGGTGCTTATAGGTGAAGTTGAGGTAGAAGGAAGTGGCAGTAAACTATCACTTGGAACTGGATTTGGAACAGTTACTGTGAAAAATCAAAAACCTTTACCACCAATAAAACTTCTTTCAGCTCCAGACTCTAAACAAATACCTAAGCTATTTAACAAATTACCTATGCAGTTCTCCATGCCCACACAAAAGGCAGGACAGAGCTATCGTCTACAAGTCGCAAAAACCGAGTACTTCCGTGACGTATTATTTAATAAAAAATACAAGTCAAACAACATCAGAGCTTCGGATTTTCCTGATGGAGTCTATCATCTTCGTATTAGAGCGATTGATAATCAACAATTAGAAGGACACAATGCTCAAACGCAGTTCACTATAAATGCACAACCTGAATCGCCCTTTTTAGTTGCACCCAAAATAGGTGAAGGCATTCTAATTGAGGAACCGCCAGAATTCACCTGGTCACAACAAAAAAGCATTGAAAAGTATCATTTTCAAATAGCAAAAGATGAAAAGTTTTCTGATATTTTAATTGATAAATCAAGTATTGATAAAATCGAATTAACTATTGAAGATGATTTATCTCTTGGAAAATACTATTGGCGTGTCGCGGCTATTGATCAAAAGGGAGATGGCCCATTCAGTGATGGCCAAATGTTTCGTCGAATTGTACCTGCTCCTAAATTAGAAGAACCCGAAATTTCGGATAAATCTCTGGTAATCCGTTCTCGTAAAGGATTACCAGGGCAAAAATATCACTTTCAAATGTCTGAGAATGAAACATTCGACGAACTAATGGTTGACAAACGCACAGATGATCCCAGTTTTGAAATTCCTAAACCCAATGGTGGTGAATATTTTATTCGCACAAGAACAATTGATCCCGATGGATTCATTGGACCTTTTTCAACACCTCAGAGTATCAACATCCCTTATAATTTTTATTGGCTATTAACTTTTCTGCCGTTGCTGGCGCTAATAGCACTATAGCAATAGGTTAATCCTGCTATGTACTTAGAATGTAAACAACAGCTGTTTGATTTTATTCTTGCTCTAATCCTGGTTATCCTTTCTGTATTGCTTTACCAATTTCAAGGGTTAACTAGATCAGATAATTTATTTTATGATTTAGAGTCGGCCAAGATAACTTCCCCCGTTGATGAAAATATCGTTATTGTTGCTATTGACGATGCCAGTCTAAAAAAACTAGGTCGCTGGCCTTGGTCGCGAGCAATTCATGCCCGCATGCTGAATCGATTATCTACATCAGGTGTAAAAGCCATTGGAATGGATATCTTGTTCATGGAACCCGATATTCTACATCCAGAAAATGATCAACTTCTTGCTGATGCAATTCTCAAAAATAACAATGTTGTATTACCCGTTTTAACAACAGTGAAAAATGGAGACATTTACGTTACAGAATCAATGACTAAAATTGCTGATGCCGCTGCTCAAGGTCATGTAAATTTACATTTTGACGAACAAGGCATTGTCCGAAAAATTAATATGCGACATGAACTGACTAATGGAGACGTTCTTCCTTCCATGGCTTTAGCACTAAGCCAAAAACTCAACAAAGATATAAAGTTCACTGACTTTACCAATAAAGAACCTACCCTCATTGCTTTTGCCAACCCGACCAATCAGTTTCAAAAAATTTCTTTTTCCGACGTGTTACTTAATGCAAATATTCGCCGAAATTTACAAGGAAAAGTTGTGTTAATTGGTATGACGGCAACGGGGCTGGGCACCCGTATCGCTACTTCAGTCTCAAGAAACCATCGATTAATGTCTGGCATAGAATTTCAGGCAAATGCTTTGTCAGCTATTCAATCAGGCCGAATAATACAATCCATTAGCTGGACCACTTACGCTCTTTTATCCTTTTTTTTAATTGTTTTCCCTGTTATTTTTTACCAATTTCTCAAACCAGGAACAGCATTATTATTAACGCTAACATTTCTCGTTTTAACTATTACAGGTAGCTTTCTTCTACTCAAACATCTAAATTTTTGGCTAGCACCTTCATCCATTCTTTTTTGTCTTGTCCTCAGTTATCCCCTTTGGACTTTGCGTAGGTTCGAACAATTAGGAGACTCTCTCTACAAAGAGCATGAAAATGCTAGTGCAACATTAAGGGCAATAGGCGATGCCGTTATTACTACAGACAAGCAAGACTGTATCGAATTTATGAACCCGGCAGCAGAAAAAATGCTTGCTTGCCCTTTAGAAAAAGCAAAAAGCAGGAAATTTACCGATGTTTGTCAAATTGTAAAAAAAGATGAGTCTACAATATTGGCTTCACATTTCTTGACCGCGGAAGAACAACGAGCCGACGCGAAAATCATAAGAAATCAAAACAAAATCGAATATGCAGTCCGAATGACTTGTAGTCCTTTTTTTTCTATCGATGGCACTCAAGTAGGTAGTGTCTATGCTCTCACTGACTTAACTGAAATTATTAGTATTAATAAAAAAATTGCTTATATTGCTACTCACGATGATTTAACAGGCTTGGCAAATCGAACCTTGATACAAGATTTAATGGAACAAGCAATAAGCAGTGCTACCCGAGATAATTTAATTTTTGCTGTCCTGTTTATTGATCTAGATGGTTTTAAAAAAGTAAATGATGGGATGGGGCATGGTTGTGGTGATTTGTTATTGCAAGATGTAGCAAATCGTTTACAAGCCTGTGTTAGACAGTCCGATACAACGGCTCGTTGGGGTGGAGATGAATTTATAGTTTTACTGGATAAACTGACGTATCCATCAGATGCGGCTGATGTTTCAATAAAGATAAAAAAGACCTTGGCAATGCCTTTCAAAATTAGAAATCAGGAAGTTTTTATCACACCTAGCATTGGTATTAGCTTATTCCCTGTTGATGGACGACAAGTTAACTTTCTTTTAGCAAGAGCTGATACCGCAATGTATAACGTTAAACTGAAAGGTAAAAATAATTTTTGTTTTTATTCTCATGAACTTGAATCTCAGGCTAAGGAAAAACTAATTCTTGATGCAGAATTACGACAAGCTCTACAATCAAATGAATTTAAGATTTATTACCAACCACAAGTAGATCTTAATTCTGATAGACTCATCGGTATGGAAGCTTTAATCCGCTGGCAACACCCAGAAAAAGGAATGCTTACACCTGATCATTTCATTCCGTTAGCCGAAGAAACGGGTCTTATAGTCCCTATTGGGGAGTGGCTAGTAAAAACTCTCTGCCAACAACTCGAATTATGGCAACACCAAGGATTACCGATTATTCAAGTTGCTATTAATTTATCTGCACGACAATTTTTGCAGAAAGACTTGGTCAGTGTTATTACTCACCAAATTGACAAACACGGTATTTCAACAGGTTCTTTGCAAATAGAAATCACTGAAAGTATGATGATCCATGATTTAAATCAAGTCATCAATACCATGAATGAATTTAAAGCTGCGGGTATATCAATTGCTATCGATGATTTTGGAACAGGATATTCTTCACTTGAATACCTAAAACGATTACCGATAGATAAATTAAAAATTGATAAATCATTCATCGGCAATGTTCTGCATAATTCCGATGATGCCAGTATTGTGCAAGCAGTCATTGCAATGGGACACAATATGAATATGCAAATTATTGCCGAGGGAGTTGAGACTAAGGAGCAGGCAGACTTTCTACATGAACGAAAATGCGATTTCGCCCAAGGCTATTATTTTGGTAAGCCCGTTTCTGCAGATTCTATGAGGGAAAAAATAGAACAACTTAGTTGTGCTGTTTAACAACAAAAATCAGTTCAGAATTATAGAATAAGGTTTATTGGCATCTTACCAAAAATACTAATTTCAGCAACAATATCTATGAGAATGAGAGCACTCCCTCGCCCTCCTCTATCGATATACTTCACGCGGTCACGGATGCGGAATTTATAGCGAGTTGATTTTTGTCGATAGCAACGACTGCATGAATGCAGAAGGTAGAGCAACGCATGGAGCAGTTGCCGAGGCGCTAAAATGAACGCATAGCAAGCTACGCAACCATTTTAGCAACGCAGTCTATCGGCAAAAATTGACCGATAGAAATCCGCATCCGTGACCGCGTAAAGTATATATCTGTAACTGGAATTACCAGCTGTAACTCAACGTTGCATAAATATTACGGCCAGGCATTGCGACACGACCAAGAGATCGATTATGATTTTGATAGCCACCTAAATGATCAAAATGTTTACTATCAAGAACATTTTCAATGCCTGTACCAATGACTACCCCTTCATAAGGTTCGTATTTACCTCGTAAATTCATCAACATATAACCTTTGGTTTTTTGTTCTTCATTATACCCAGCAACATCACCTTGATCTGCATAAAAAACACCTTCTATTGCACCTAGCCAATCAGATTTTTCGTAAGTCAGTTGCATTCTTCCGTTTAAGGGTGCTATACGATATAAGTCACTATCCGATGTCGGTGCATTAACACGCTCTCCCCTCACATAATTCAGTCCGGCATCGACTCTCCAATTATCAGTAATGGTATAACCCGCTTCCAAATCAACACCATATAGTTGTGCTGAAATATTACTCCACTGTAAATCAGCACCCTTAGCAACGGCTTCAGCTGTTGCAACCCCTTGTATATAATCATCGACATATTGATAGAAAAATCGAGGTGCAATATATGCATTATCATTATGCCAATCGAAACCTAAATCAAATTGATAGGCAGTTTCATGATCCAACTCAAGATCACCCAAATAAACACTGCCATCAGCTAAACCGCCAACAGCTTTACTTCCGGTCCAAAGATATAATTCTTGATAAGTCGGCACACGGTTTTTTCTGGCTAATCCCACTTCCATCTCTAATTCTGATGAGATTGAATATCGCAATACAGCGGCCAAATCTACGTCATTAAAATTTCTGAATTTATCAGCCGCATTAAAAACTGCAGCATCTTGTTGATGCGTATCGTCCGGTATCATTTTCATCCGTGCAGTTACACTGCCAGAATCCATTCTGGAATGAACATATCTTGCACCCAAATCCAATGAAATATTATCTGAGAGAGATCCTGTCCATTCCGTATAAAAACTATATCTGTCCCGCTCAACATCATTAAAAAATGTTTCTTTCATTTGATGAGAAGCCCCGTTGGACATCATCATCGTCATCTCACTTTCTGCATCATGATTAGCTGCATCCATGTTAAAACCAGATGTTAATATCCCCTCAAAGAGGGGCATATCAAAAGCTAAATCTACACCACCCGCTTCAACTTTCGTTCTATTTAACATTTTCATCTTAACCGTACGAAGCGTAAAACTATCCATTAGATGACGCATTTTTTGATAAAATACGTTTGTTCTTAGCTGATACCCTTCACCTAGATCCCATGCATAATTGACATCATATAAACCACCTCTTACGTAAACAATGTCCATTGGTAATGCGGGTGTGCCTGTAAATCCAGTATTATTATTACTATAATTTACACCTAATTCATGCCCCTCTTTTTGAAATCCATATCCTGTTGTAAATGCCTCACGATCATACTGAGTTGGTCTTTGTTTTTGGTTATTCCTGATTTTATAATCCCGCCCTTGTTCTTTACTTCCACTCAGATACGCTTTATGGTTTTTATTGGCAATAGCACCTAAAAGAACACCATAATGACCATCTTCGACAGAGCTATAGCCCATTGATGCAGTACCACTGAGTTCTATTTCATCAGTGTCCGAAAAACGACCTTTTTTTGATTCAGCATGCATTGAACCACCAAATGATTCGATTCCACTACTTACCGGTGAAATACCTCGATGAACAGTTAATTCACCGGTTAAAGGTGCTGGTATATGGCTTAGTGGCGGATCCATACTGTTTGGCCCCACCTCTTTCATATTCGCACCATCGACAGAAATATTAATGCGATTTCCAAACATACCTCTATACGAGGCAACACCAGTCAAAGGTCCGTTACGATTAACGTTTGCTCCTGGAACACGTTTTAATAGCGATGCAGTATCTTTCAGTCCTGATGAATCTGGTGCTGTACCAAAGGTACCTGCGCGCATCGAAGTACCTTCTATATGAATAGTTGGTAATTGTTCATAATCTGCCACTGCGGATAATGGAATAACAAGAGTGCTGGCAATAATTATACTTAGCTTTTCTTTCAACCTTGACCTCTTTCTAAAATATAGTAAGTGAATTTTATATATAAGCATATTATATTCCAATAATATTCCTACCTTAATTATCAACATTTAACGGCATATAAAACCATCTCAATTAATTAAACTATGTCATTTAACTGATTATTAATAAGTTAAATGACTCATTAATAAAAGTTGTGTTTTTTATGTCCTTTTTTATGCCCCCCTATGCCCTTGAATATGTTAATGTTACGCCCTTATGGAATTCCATCTAACTTTTACTACCTCTTACTTTGTTGCATTTGTCATGGGCTTATTCAGTAGCCTTCATTGCATTGGTATGTGTGGTTCTATCATTGGCACACTAACATTAAGTCTTAAACCAGAAATCCGGAATAGCAAACTTTCCTTACTGCCCTACGTATTAAATTACAATTTAGGTCGTATCACCAGTTATACATTAGCCGGATTAATAATTGGTTCTGCAGGAACATTATTGTCAATCCCTTTAGGATTAGATCAGGGTTATAGGGTTTTACAGTTATTATCTGCAAGCATTATGATGGGAGCAGGTTTATATATTGCAGGTTGGTTTCCACGGTTTGCTTACATAGAGAAAATAGGTTCAAGGTTATGGAAACAGTTGGAACCCTATGGTCGTAGACTTATCCCTGTTAGTTCTCGTACCCAAGCTTATTTATTTGGCATGATTTGGGGTTGGCTACCTTGTGGTCTTGTCTATGCTGCATTAGCACTAGCTGCAACCTCTGGCGACATAGTAAGAAGTGGCATGACAATGCTGGCATTTGGATTAGGGACTTTGCCATCTGTAATGGGAGTTGGTATAATGACAGAAGTATTAACCAAATTATCCAGAATGGAACGAGCAAAGCAGGCGATTGGATTATTTCTGGTTCTGATAGCATTAGCAGCTGTATTTCCATGGCTAAACCCCATGCGGTTACAGCACATTTAGGATTTATTACGAGTAAACAATGAGTAATTTTAGTTCAAATATTGGCAAATCCCCTGAGTTTGAATCTCTTATCCGTAGCTCCAAAATGGTTGCATCTACAGACGTAACTGTACTGATTAAGGGTGAAACAGGAACAGGCAAAGAAATGCTAGCAATAGCTATTCAAAAAGATAGCCCAAGAGCAGACAAGCCTTTCATTACTCTAAATTGTGCGGCATTGCCTGAAAGCTTAGTTGAATCAGAATTATTTGGACATAAAAAAGGCTCATTTACAGGTGCCATTGCAACAAAACAAGGTTTGTTTCAAGCAGCGCATGGTGGCACATTATTTCTTGATGAAATTAACTCTCTACCCATTTCCATTCAAACCAAATTGTTACGTTTTTTAGAAACTGGAGAATGCTTACCTGTTGGTGAAACTGTACCCTCTAAACTAGATGTACGTATTATTGCTGCAACTAATGCAGACCTTAGCAAGCAGATTCATGCGAGAGAATTCAGACAAGACTTATATTTTCGGTTAAATGTTATTCCCTTAGAACTTCCCCCCCTAAAACAACGCAGTGAAGATATCGAATCTTTAGCTAATCATTTTTTATCCCATTTTTCTGATAGCCACTCACTTGTCCCACCAAAATTTAGCAAACCTGCTCTTAAAGTTCTACGCGGCTATGGCTGGCCTGGAAATATTCGAGAATTACGTAATTTATGCGAAAGACTTAGCATCCTCTTATCTGGACAAACCATCAATCCTGAGAATTTGCCACACGAATTTAGTGCTTGTGTTAACGCGCCAACTGATTCGACTTTTATTTTACCCGACATTGGAATACACCTAGATGACTTAGAAGCAGATATGATTTTTCAAGCACTTGCAAGAACAAAGGGAAATCGTAGTAAATCTGCACGCTTACTAGGCATATCGAGGGACACATTGTTATATCGAATCCAAAAACATGGCATTGCAACTCACTAGTCATTATTGTTTTATGCATTTTTACTAGTGTATATCCTAATATTTACGGGGAATTTATTTGCTTCAATACAACCTAATCTCCAACCACTTTATCTTCTTCATACAATCTTTTTCCTGAATCAAGAAAGCTTATAAAGGCTAAGATCACTCCCAATTATGACGGCCTTATCAAAAACTCAGGAACTTGACCGCAAATATCTCTGGCATCCCTACAGCGCAATGGGAGCAGACACGCCAATTTACCCTGTTAAGTCAGCTCAAGGCGTTCTCATTAAACTCCAGGATGGACGAGAATTGATTGACGGCATGTCATCATGGTGGAGCGCTATTCATGGCTACAACCATCCAGCCATGAATCAAGCATTAACCAATCAGCTAAAGACCATGTCGCATGTTATGTTTGGTGGATTAACGCATCAACCCGCGATTGACCTGGCTATACAACTTGTCAACTTAACACCCACTTGTTTAAAAACTGTTTTTTTTGTTGATTCCGGCTCTGTCGCAGTTGAAGTTGCACTTAAAATGGCAATTCAGTATTGGCATGCAAAAAAACAACCTGACAAACAAAAGATTTTAACTATTCGCCACGGATATCATGGTGATACGTTTGGTGCTATGTCTGTAAGTGACCCAGAAAACGGGATGCATCATTTATTTTCTAATGTAGTTACAGCTCAGTTTTTTGCTGATGCTCCCACTTGCAAATTCGACCAACCTTGTTCTGAATCTGACATTTCACCGCTTGAAATACAATTAAAAACTCACCACCATCATATTGCAGCAATCATTCTTGAACCTATTGTCCAGGGTGCAGGAGGAATGAATATTTATTCACCTGAATACCTCAAACGCGTACGCGAACTATGTGACCAATATGAAGTCTTATTAATTCTGGATGAGATAGCAACAGGGTTTGGTAGAACAGGCAAGTTATTTGCTTGTGAACATGCCGGTATAGAACCTGACATCATGTGCCTAGGGAAAGCATTAACGGGTGGTTATATGACATTAGCAGCTACCCTGACTACGAATGATGTAGCGCAAACCATAAGCAACGGTGATCCTGGATTATTTATGCATGGACCCACATTCATGGCAAACCCTCTCGCTTGTAGTGCAGCCCTTGCTAGCATAAAATTATTGCTAGGCTCTCCTTGGCAAAGTAGAGTTTTGGAGATAGAAAAGACCCTAAAATCCGACTTAATGCCTTGCACTGTCTATGAACAAGTCAAAGATGTCCGTGTTATTGGTGCCATTGGCGTTGTAGAACTTCATCGGCAAGTTGATATTAACAAAATACAACCCTTGTTTGTAGAAAAGGGAGTATGGATTCGACCTTTCAATAATTTAATTTACATTATGCCTCCATACATAATTAATACCGATGATTTAGAAAAATTGACTCATACCATTGTTAAAATTGTAGCATCAATAGAGGTAACTAAATGACCGATCAAAAACTACGCTGGGGAATATTAGGTGCAGCTCGAATCAATCAACAATTAATGCCTGCTATCGTTTCTGCTAAAAATAGTGAACTTGTTGCTATTGCGAGCAGACGCCCAGGAGCCGCAGCCGAAACACTTTCTCAATATGCCCCGAAACAAAAAAATGTAAAAATTTATGACAACCCTGAATCCTTACTTTTAGATAAGGAAATACAAGCCGTTTATATCCCCCTGGCAAACAATGAACATGCTCAATGGGTAATACGCGCAATAGAACACGGAAAGCATGTTTTATGCGAAAAACCTATGGCATTAACAGTTAATGATATTGACGCTATTAAACTAGCAGCAGAAAAACACAATGTAAAAGTGATGGAAGGTTTTATGTATCGCTTCCATCCTCAACATGCAAAAGTTAAAGAAATCATTGATTCTGACCTGATTGGCGAAGTGCGATCCGTCAGATCCTGCTTTTCTTATATGATGCAGCCAGCCCGTTTATACAGAATTGCAAACAGTATTGAAAACGGAGGTGGTGCCATGTGGGATATTGGCTGCTACGCCATCCATGCAGCTCGACTTCCTTTTTATGACACATCACCTCTTGCTGTTTCTGCGATGGCAAAACACTCAGATTCAGGAGCAGATATAAGTTGCAATGGCATTCTTGATTTTGGTGAAGGAAGATATGCTCATTTTGACTTTGGTTTTGAACATGCCCGTCGAGCTGAATATGAAATCATTGGTACAAAAGGGGGTATCAAATGTCACAATGTTTGGGCGAAGCAAGCTGAAACACCCATCATTTCATGGTGGACAGAAGCAGGACAACAAGAACAGGAATTACTCCCTCTTGCTAATCATTTTTGCTTAGAAATTGAACATTTTAGTCATTGTGTCCTAAATGATACAAAACCCGCACTATCTCTTGAAGATGCAAAGCTAAACTGCCTAATTATCAATTCTGCACTTCAATCAATTAACACAGGACAGCAAATTAACATCAGTTAGAATAATTAACAACAAATTCCAATTTCTGACTAATATTTTTATGTACTTATTATAACTAATTGATATATTTACATGAACTTCCACTTACAATAATTTTTTCACACTTTAACATCAGATGATTTTTAAATAAATGCAACAAACATTTGATTCCCCAGATAAATACGCATATCATTAAGACTCTGGTAATTTGTTGTTTATACTCCACACAACAATATTTTCAGTTTTTTAAGTAGTTGTTTGTTAGGATTAAGGTATAAATGACTAAATAGTGTGCATATTATTTTTTTCCTTTCTTACCAACAAATAAAAAGCTTACTGATTATAAGTCTAATGGAGTTTATCACCAACTATCCTTATAACATGTTATGGAAAATCAACTATGAAAAAAACAATACTTACGACAACACTTGTCAGTCTTGCTCTTGCAGGCTGCGCAAACCATCCTATTTCTACATTTCAACCGTTTCAAACGACAGATTTAAATAGTTTAGTTAAATCTGGTCACTTGAAACAAAAAGTGGATACTTTTTTTGTCATAAATGATTCATCTTCATCTATGGCCGAATCTTATGATGGACCTGGTTTTCCTGGACAATCTGGGCCTGCTAAACTTGCTGTAGAAAAAGAGTTAATGAGCAGAATAAATAAAACACTCCCTGAGATGACTCTAGCTTCAGGTTTGCGTAGTTTTGGCTATGGCCCCTGTCTATCTTGGGGATACACAAAATTAAACCAAGCTGTTCAAAGCCATTCAAGCGCTTCATTTGATAGTGCAATTAATTCACTTGAATGCTCAAGCGGTGGAACACCAGTTGCTAGTGCATTTGAAGCACTGGATGCTGACCTTGCATCAGCTTCTGGAAATATTTCCGTTATTCTTTTCAGTGACGGGCATAATTATGATACTTCGCCTACACCTGCTTTGTTAGCTCTAAAAGAAAAATACGGCGATAAACTATGTGTTTCCACTGTCTGGGTTGGCAATGAAAATGAGCAAGATGGACAAGCCATTTTAGAAGGAATTAGAGATACCTCAGGCTGTGGATATTCCAGCACTGTTAGCGAAATGAGCTCTACTGATGGTATGGCTAATTTTGTAAAAAATGTATTTTTTGATTCTGCAACACCTCCTCCTGTAGCAAATGCTATAATTGACGGTGATGCTGATGGAGATGGAGTCCCAGATAGTAAGGATAAGTGTCCTAATACACTTGAAGGTGCAACGGCTGATGTTGATGGTTGCTGGGCTTTCCACGGCGTATTCTTTGACTTTAACCAAGATACAATCAAAGAAGGCTATGAAGATATGTTTGATAATGCTATCAAGATATTAAAAGAAAATCCAAACGTAACAGTTGAAATCCAAGGTCATACTGATAGCATGGGATCTGAAAGTTATAATCTTGATTTATCTGAACGTAGAGCTGCTACCGTTAAAACACACCTGATTAATAAAGGCATCGAAGCATCTCGTATAACAACTAAAGGTTTTGGCGAATCTGATCCTGTTGCATCTAATGATTCAGAGGAAGGACGTGCTCATAACCGGAGAGTTTTTTATAAAAGAACGGATCTCTAAAATATAGAAATTAGAAAGTCACAAGAGGGAAGGAAGAAACAGAAACAATCACTCTGTTTACCTTCCCTTTTTTATACGAAAAAAGATTAAATTATAGTCAGCAAAAATAACTCATACCCTATCAACAAGCCATAACCCGCTAAAATACTCACCAACATAGCTTTCATAGAAAATATCTTGAGTATCTGAAAATTAATATGTATTAAAACAATAAGCAAACCTGTCACCGTAATTAACATCTTAGCTACCATAAAAGCAGTAGTATCATACGCTAGCAAAGCCGACATAAAAGGGTTAACCTCCACGCCCCCTCTCGCTAGAATATTCAATGTAAAAAAAGCATCCAAAACACTCAATAAAGTGATTGCAATAACATACATACCATTTCGTTTCTCGTAGCTATCTATGTAATAGCCTTGATCCCCTTCATACTCTCTTCTTGCTCTTACGCGCGTTCCTTTATTCATCGAATACAAAAATGAATTAAAATATCTGCTTCGCCTATTCCTAGATCCACGTTTTACTACTAAACGTTGTTTCATCATATCGCCTATAAATATCTTAGATATAGCCAGATTAAGCAATATTAAACAGAAAGTAAATTGTACTTGAGTACAATAATGAAAATAAGAGGGATAAAATAGAGTAAATAACTGGGCGCGCTCGAATAGAAAGCTTGGATAAAGAAGTCTTTAGAGCTATAAATCGTAACTTCTCATTAT
>VAPK010490296.1_pt1 | contig 26034 bp, 20 predicted proteins | sample 3395031 | NCBI WGS metagenome assembly VAPK01 (sample SAMN08290443, study PRJNA428436) | hydrothermal vent metagenome | isolation source: Deep-sea hydrothermal vent chimney 1 | place: Pacific Ocean: Juan De Fuca Ridge
ATGAAACAAGTGAAACAAGCAGAAACCATGAACGGCGCAAGAGCCGTGGTTCAGTCGCTTCTTGAAGAAGGCGTGGACACCATTTTCGGCTATCCCGGGGGAGCTATCATGCCCATCTATGATGAACTTATGGAAGTAGAAGAAAAAGTAAGGCATATTCTTACCAGGCACGAACAGGGAGCTGCCCACGCTGCACAGGCTTATGCACAAGTTAGCGGCAAGACGGCGGTTTGCTTTGCTACATCCGGACCCGGCGCCACCAACCTTGTTACAGGAATTGCCAATGCTTATCTCGACTCCATACCAGTAGTTTTTATTACAGCACAGGTTATTTCCAGCCTGATTGGCAGTGCTGCTTTTCAGGAAACCGATATTCTGGGCATTTCCACACCGGTGACCAAATGGAATTTTCAGGTACGCAAAGCGGAAGATATTCCGGATATTCTGGCCAAAGCCTTTTTTATTGCCGGTACCGGAAGACCAGGGCCGGTATTGATTGACATTACCAAAGATGCCTTATTGGATTCGGTTGATTTCTCTTACGAAAAATGCACCTGGATTCGTAGTTATAATCCTAAACTGGAACAGGTGAAAGAATCCATTATCCGGGAGGCCGCAGACCTGATCAACCAGGCAAAAAAGCCGATGATTCTGGCCGGACACGGCGTGCTGATTGCCAAAGCCGAAAAAGAACTGATAGCACTGGCAGAGAAAACAAAAACGCCGGTAGCTACTACACTGCTGGGGCTGTCGGCTTTTCCATCCGACCATCCGCTTTTTGTGGGTTTCCTCGGTATGCATGGAAGTTACAGCTCTAATGTGAATACCAATGAAGCAGACCTGCTCATTGCCATTGGCATGCGTTTCGACGACCGGGTTACCGGAAAGCTTTCGGAATATGCCAGGCAGGCAAAGATTATCCATATCGAAATAGACAAGGCTGAAATTAACAAAAACGTTCATGCTGATGTTGAGATACTGGCTGATGCCAGGGAGGCGCTGACGAAACTGCTACCGCTGATTAAAGAAAATAAACATGAAACCTGGTTGCAAAGTTTCAGGAAGCTTGATGAAAAAGAGCAACAGGTGGTTGTGGAAAAAGAGACCAAACCCAAAAATGGAAAAATCAGAATGGGGGAGGTGGTTCGTATGGTCTCGGAGAAGACAAACGGCAATGCCAATGTTATTACTGATGTGGGACAGCATCAAATGGCTGCTGCACGCTATTATAGTTTCAAACGTCCCAACAGCCTGATTACTTCGGGTGGGATGGGAACCATGGGCTTCGGCCTGCCGGCAGCCATTGGCACCAAGATTGCCATGCCCGGTAAAGAAGCTGTTCTTTTTGTAGGCGATGGTGGCTTTCAGATGACTATTCAGGAGCTGGGGACAATTTTGCAATACAAAACGGCTGTGAAAATTGTTTTGCTCAACAACAACTTTCTCGGGATGGTACGCCAGTGGCAGGACCTGTTTTACAACAAAAGATATGCTTCCACCGAACTCGTCAATCCTGATTTTGTGAAAATTGCCCAGGGATTTGGTATTCCGGGCAGGTGTGTCAGCGACCGGAAAGACCTTGACCTTGCCCTGGATGAGATGCTGGCTTCTGATACCGCTTATCTGCTGGAAGTAGCTATCGAAAAAGAAGGAAATATCTTTCCCATGATCGAACCTGGCAAGTCTGTTTCCGAAGTTATCCTTGAACCCCATAATCATTAAGTATTCCTGCTATGAAAAAAGAATTCACTATTTCCCTGTTTACCGAAAACCACATAGGTGTGTTGAACCAGGTGACTGTGATATTGACGCGAAGGCAAATCAATATCGAAAGTATTACCGCCTCCGAATCGGCTGTTAAGGGCGTCCATCTCATTACCCTTGTTGTGTTTACAACGGATGAGATGGTTCAAAAAGTAGCTGGCCAAATGGAAAAACTGATTGATGCGCTGAAAGTATTTGTTCACACCGGCGAAGACATTATCCATGAGGAAGTGGCACTTTACAAAGTGCGTACGGATGAACTGATGGCCAGCAACAAAATAGAGCAGATTGTTCGGGGAAATCATGCCCATTTTCTGGAAATAACGCCGGAGTATGCCGTGATTGAGCGAACAGGACACAAGGATGAAACCAGCGAATTACTGGAAAAATTGCATCCTTACGGCGTATTGCAGTTTGCCCGGTCGGGACGGGTAGCTATAACCCGCCAAATTAAAGAGCTGGTACAGTATCTTGAAGAGATGGACGCAGAGAGGAATAAATAAGTATGGGAATCGTATAAAAGATTTATAAATGATAAACAGTAAATTTAAACAATAAAAAAATTACCTATGGCAAAAATTAATTTTGGCGGCGTGGTTGAAAACGTCGTTACCCGCGAGGAGTTCCCACTGGAAAAAGCCCGCGAAGTACTAAAAGAAGAAACCATTGCCGTCCTTGGTTATGGTGTTCAGGGTCCAGGACAGTCGCTCAACCTGAAAGACAACGGGTTTAACGTGATTGTGGGACAGCGAAAAAATTCTCCTACGTGGAGCAAAGCCCTGAAAGATGGCTGGGTGGAGGGAAAAGACCTGTTTGAAATTGAGGAAGCCTGCAAAAGAGCCACCATCATCCAGTATCTACTTTCGGATGCCGGACAGATTGCCCAATGGCCGACGGTGAAGAAACACCTGACTCCCGGAAAAGCACTTTATTTTTCCCATGGTTTTGGGATTACTTTTAAAGAACAGAGCAGCATTGTCCCACCCAAAGATGTGGATGTTATTTTAATTGCTCCCAAAGGGTCGGGAACTTCGCTAAGGCGACTGTTTGTGGCCGGCAAAGGACTGAATTCCAGTTATGCTGTTTATCAGGATGCTACCGGAAGAGCAAAAGAGAGGGTGCTGGCACTTGGTATAGGAGTTGGCTCCGGCTACCTGTTTGAAACTGATTTTAGAAAGGAAGTTTACAGCGACCTTACAGGTGAGCGCGGTGTGCTGATGGGCGCCATTGCCGGAATTATGGAAGCGCAGTACAACAAGTTGCGCTCGAAAGGTCATTCTCCTTCGGAAGCGTTCAATGAAACTGTGGAAGAGCTGACACAGAGCTTGTTACCGCTGGTGGGCGAAAACGGAATGGATTGGATGTATGCCAATACTTCTACCACGGCACAAAGGGGAGCTCTGGACTGGAAAAATCGTTTTCGCGATGCTGTGGCTCCGGTGTTCGATGAGCTTTACGAAAGTGTTGCCAGTGGCAACGAAGCCCGTATAACTATTGAGGCCAACCGCCAATCCGATTACCGCGAAAAGCTTACCAAAGAGCTGGATGAAATCCGTAACTCAGAGATGTGGCAAACCGGTACTGCCGTTCGTAAACTACGTCCGGAAAACAGTTAACACGACTGCTTTTTCAATAAATGAAAGCCCTGGGAATTACTGATTTTCAGGGTTTTTTGCTTGATGTGCTTGTCTCGGATAACTTTTCGTTTTATTTCACGTCAAGACTGAAATAGCATATCTTTGGAAAAATGAATTTCTTATGAAGAAAGTGGTAGCCTTTTTGTTAGTGATAGGCGTGGTTTTTTTGTTTTCCTGTAATAATCGTCATTCCGGAAACAAGAAAAACAAAGGTAAAGCTGTTTCCAAAACTGTTGTCCGACATCCGACGGTGGTGATGAAAACGAAATTTGGAACAATAGTGGCTGAATTATATCCCGGGAAAGCACCATTGACAGTCGCCAACTTTGAGCGTTACATTCGTGAAAACAGGTTGAAAGATGCTCTCTTTTACCGGACAGTAACCATGAAAAACCAGCCTGGGAAAAAAGTAAAGATTCAGGTTATCCAGGGTGGCCTTTTCAGGGATGATCATCCTGCCATGCTTCCGCCCATCAAGCTCGAAACCACGAAGCAAACGGGGTTGCATCATCTGAATGGTACGCTTTCTATGGCGCGTGACAAACCAAACTCGGCCACGAGTGAGTTTTTTATCTGTGTTGGCAACCAGCCTTCGCTGGATTATGGCGGTAAACGCAATCCCGATGGACAGGGTTTTGCTGCCTTCGGACGGGTTATCAAAGGCATGGATGTGGTGAAAAAAATTCAGCAGCAACCTTCTGTGCATCAGATGCTGACGCCACAGGTGAAAATTGATACAATTTATTTAGAGAACGCTAAATAGTCTCTGCAAGAAAACTACCTGTTTTTGGTATGCTTTGTCAGAAAATGTCAAGATAGAGGCTTGCAAAGCTTTGATTGCTATGAGTTTACTAATGTAAACGATTAGCTGTCAAAGCGAGCGTAACAGCCTGTCCCAATTGAATCGGGAAAGAAATTGACGTTTTCTGGCAAGCACTAAATAGCGACTTAAAGATTTAAACTGTACTGAATAGTAATGTTTCTAAGCGGCTCGGCTTTCAGTGGCCGTAACGAATACATCCTATTGGTTACGTTGTTGCTGAGTACCGAAATTTTGCTACTCTTGGTGAGCTCGTAACTCACCCGCACATCCCAGATCATGTTACCATTGTTATGATGGTAATAGTAATTGCGGTATAAAATGGCTTGCATGGTGCCACCTGTGGCAAGGGTAGCATCTTCAAAATCGAAAATAGCTTTGTCGAGGTTAACAATCTTGCTGAAATAACGCATGGAAGTTCCCACCGCGAACCGGTGTACATCCAACTCTAAATCCAGTTTGGCAGTATGTAAAAAGCGATATTTCAGAATGTGGGATTTGGGATTTACGCTGGTGGTATTATAAGAGAAAGCGGTTTGCCCTCCCGGGTTAAAGTCGTGGGTAAATACCATGTCTGGTTCCAGCGCAACAGGACGAACGTAAGTATAGCCGGCCATGACGTTCAAAACAACATGTTTGCTGAAAGTAGCTTGTCCGGTGAGGGAAATATCTACTCCGGTTACACGCGACGGGCCTGTATTCACAAACTTGAAGCCGGCATAGGCATAAGTATAGGTGGAATCCCAGAATCCAAACAGATATTCTACGGTGTTTTTATACTCCTGGTAAAAGAAAGCCACATCGGCGTATCCCCTGAATTTGCCCAGCTTAAAGGCTTGTTTAATACCAACTTCTGCGTTCCAGCTGGACTCGGGTTGCAGTTTAGGATTATCAAAAACACCAAAGGTTCCGAATTTTGTCCGGATATACCGCTCGGCAATGGTGGGGAAGCGGTATCCCATGCCAATGGAAGCCCGCAGATAGGTGGCTTTACTTACGTGAAACGATGAGCCAAACCGGAATACAGGTTTAAACTTTTTTATTTTTCCATTGAGGTTAAAATACTCAAAACGCACACCGAATGAAAGATTGGCCACATTGCCATATTTTTTCTCTACCTCAGTGTACCACGATGCATTCCAAAGGTAATTAGTATCTGAGCCCGAGCCGGCATACATACTGGCTACCGAACGGTTGTAGTCGCTTACAACACCGCTTATGAGGTCAACGTTGCCAACTTTTTTAAATTGTTTTCTAAACTCATACTTATTGTAAATCACCATCCATCTATTGGACTGGTCCAGGTTTGCTTTGGAATTGGAATACATAATCCGTGAGATGAACTCATGCTTTGCCCCGCTTTTTGAATAATAATTTATAAAAGGATCCACATAGAAAATGAATTGATCCTTGGTTAGAATAGCGCCCGGATAGCCTCTGTAAAAACCGGCCGTATCATCCAGCCAGGCCATAACAGATGCTTTTTTCTGTTTCATGAAATTTCCGTTTATCCCAAAGTTGAGACCTTCTGTTTTTTTTGACCGGCGGCGTATGTTGAAGTTGAACCGCATAATCCTGTTGGCCATGTCTTTGTTGGTTATTCCGGAGCTGTCCACAATGGGAGGGATAACTACTGACGGTCCCTGATAGTTGTGGTCGTAACTAACAGTTCCTCCCACCACAAGATCGGTATAGCCATCGCCCAACCTTAGTGAGTGACTAAAAGCAATACCGGTGATGGGTGCCAGACCGTTCCACCATTTCTTTGCAATTTTGTTGGGTGCGGTGTAGGTGCCGAAATAGGTACTTACATAGGTATGTGGTTTTAGCCCGGGATACTTCATACGGACGTAAATGGCTCCACTCAAAGAGGATGAGCCGGAAAGTACTGAAGCAGCACCTTTCACAACTTCAATCTGCCTAATGTTCTCAATGGGAATGAAGGCCCAGTCAGGTTTTCCGGCATCGGCACTGGCGATGGGCATGCCATCCACAAAAACCCCGACTTTGGAACCTACACCGTAGGTAAAGCCGCTCCCGCCCCTAATCTGAGGCTCTTCATCGAGAATGGTGACGCCGGGAGTGAGGTCCAAAATAGTGGCAATGTTTCGTGTGTTTCGATCCTGAATAATTTTGGGCTTCATCACTTCGATGGAAACTGTCTGGTCTTCAAGCTTTTTATTGAATTTACCGGCACGTACTACCAGTTCCTGAACGGTATAACTTTCCGGTATCAGCTGAATCGTTTTTAACTTTAAAGTTATATTTTTTTTGACGGTGACAGAAAAAATCTTCGACTTCATGCCGGTGTATGAAACTTCAATTTGCTGGTTTCCTATGGGAAGGGATAGCTGGAAATAACCGTTGTAATCAGTAACTGTACCTTTCAACAGATCCGATTTCAGGTAAATATTTGCACCTATAAGAGAGGTTCCCGTGCCTGTTTCTACAACACGGGCTGCAATAATTCCTGTTTGCCCGTTCACCACACTGGGAGCTATTCCGAAAAGAAAGGCAATCAAGAGAAGAATTAGACATCTTTTTCCCATAAACTTTGGTCGTAATTTAATGGATGAGGATTTTTTTAACCAAAACATTATCTCCGTATTGTGCTTGTACGAGGTAAATACCGGTAGGAAGTGAGATATCGATAGTTTTATTCTCTCCGCTTTGCAGCATGGTGGAGTATTGTATGCGTCCGAGAATATTCATTACACGAACTTTATAAATTCCCCGGGGTGCTCCGACCAGCCTTAGCCGCAACTTTTGGTTGTATGCAAAAACATTCAATATACCTTTTTGATACTTTTTTATGCCGGTAGTATTGTTGTATATCACATCCAAATCATCAAATTTTGCGCTGCTGCCGGCTATGGCTTTTGTCCCGTTTCCTGAAGTGAGAATAATCAGAATATACTGTGGTGTTTTGTTGGAATAGTAGTTAAAAGGAACAGAAAAGCGTGTCCATGTTTCAACCTTGGTATTGGGGAGATCAAAAGAAACTTTGGCTACCCATGTCGATGTGTCATTGTTGAGAGCAGGACTGCGTGCATAGCCCGTATGCAGTATAGCCAGTACATTGCCGTGATCTCCGGAAACAGGGTTGCACATAAACCAACCCACCAAACTGTCGGGGCGACCGGTAAACCGGGTGTTCCACAATGAATTGGTGGTATCAGTATAAATATAGCTGGAGGTGGCACTCACTTCCGCGTGTACCCTTCCGTTGGTCATTGTTCCTGTGGCTACCAGGCCAAGGGCGCTTACATTAAATAATTTTAGTGAATAATTACCGCTATGAGCCGTGTCGGATCGTGCCCAGTTGACAGGCGCCAAAGGGTTGATATTTGCATTGTCACTTGTTTTGATAGAGTTCCAGTTCACCGGTTCGGGATGGTCGGCCGGAAGGCCAAAAGGTACTTCCCATTTTTCAAATCCTGGATTTTCTATTGTGTCTGCTGTTTGGGCATGTAACGAAAATACTCCAAACAAAGCAACTGTGAAAATGAGTACAAATTTTTTCATAATTCGAATATTATGACGTAAAAGTAGTAAAAAAATAATGTTATTAAAAGAGATAAAATATTTTTTAACAAAATCAGAAGATGCTTTTGCTTATTGTTTGTCTGTTTTTCTTCCTTTGTTTCCACCGAAATTCAGTACGGCTGATAAATACAGGCTAAAGGAAAGATAATGAAATGAAACGGTATTTTGCAAAGGACCCTGCAAAGGAATTCTGTCAACAGGGTTATATTCCACCGGGTCGGAGAAATTGGCAGTTTGTTTTAGATTCCGGGAACGGCTAAAAGAAAACTCTATTCCCGATATAATTTTTTGTCTCAGGATGGTAATCTCAGTACCACCTGTAATGTGGTAATTATCTGAATTGGAATTCGGAAGTGTATTGTAGCTACTGTATGCACCTAAGTTATAATCTTTGAGATAATTGAAGTCAGTACGGAACCCCATCATAAATCCTATCTTTTTAGCGGGTTTCCAGCTGAAGCCAACGGCAATATTGATAAGCTCTTTTGAGCCTGAAGCCACTGAAAGCCACCTATGATCAAATTCCTCAATCGATGTTTTTGGATTTGAGTAAGCTTCCAGCAACAGATAAGGTTTTAACCGGAAGAAATGTTCCATACTGAAATAAATATGACTGTCTGAATGGGGGATGTCATAAACAAAGCCAACAGCTACGGAAAGGGGTAGTCGCGAACGTGAGAGGACATCTTTTCCCTCTTTGGCCAGAAAGATAACATAATCGGGAAGCGGTCTGCCCTCGTATGTTATGTTAGTTTGGCTTTTTGTACGTAAGAGTTTTTTACTCATTGAAAGTACGGTAAACGAGGGTGTGGTGATATTTATCCCAATTCGCCATTGCTTTATCCTGTATGTCATACCGATTTTGAAGATAACCCGGAAATCGTTGTAGTTGTTAAGCACCCGCGAATTATAATTGGCTGAGAAGATACTGGTACCAACTTTGCTAATAGCTGAATTCTCGATGGTCTCAAGATATTGCGTGGTCACCGAAGAAACGAAGGTACTGATGCCTACATGGAAGTTTCTGGAGATTTCATAAGATCCGGCAATACCAACCCAGGTGTCATCAAAACGATTGCGGTAATCATAATAGGCGTTGTATTGTTCATCTCCGGGGTGGCTTTTTAAAATGTCTATCTCTTTTTGCAATGTATAGTTTATTTCTGTCCGTTCATAGATGCGCGTGAAAACAGTAGCGCCGAAGATAAACTTCCCTTTGGTCGGATTGTAAATGTAGGTGACAAATCTGGGTTGAACCACGAAGGCCAGGGATCCGGGGTTGATGCCGTTCCCCAGCATATTGTCCTGCTTATAAGAACGCCACGAGAACATTGCCGTCGAAAGAGACAGGTTGGAATTGTTACCGGCTTGTGAAATATTGGCAGGATTATAATAAATGGAGCTGCTCCCTCCGTCACCGGCAACCACAGCACCTGATAGCATAGAAGAAACCGAATTGAAACTTTGTGCCCAATAATAATTGGAGAGCTGGGCTTGTGCTGTATCGGGAAATAGTCCTCCCCAAAAAAAGAGAGCAAAAAGAAAAATATTTCGTATAGAGACTTTCAAAATGTTGTTGTTGTTACAGTTACTAATTTTTAAATAACCTCCGGAGACAAAAACCCCATTCTTCCGGAGACCGCTTTACTATTCTATACCTGAAAAATGTTTCATAAACTGAATGCGTTCGTAAGCTGCAGGATTTTCTGTTTTAGCAACACTCAGTTTTCCTCTGAAGTCATCAATGTTTCTGTAGTTGTGCCTGTCCATCCAGCTTTCCAGTTGGTCAATCATGCTGCCGATCTCTCTAAACCCCTTTTGGTACAACACAGAAGCAATTTGCACAACGTCGGCGCCAACTAACAGCATCTTTATCAGCCCGGTTCCGTCATGAACGCCGGTAGAAGCGGCAATATCACATTCTACAATAGGCGAAAGCATGGCAATCCAGCGTAAAGGCAAAGCAATGTCAGCCGGTGTGCTGAAAACAAAAGAAGATTTAATCTCTTCATGTTCGATATCAATATCAGGAGAATAAAACCGGTTGAATAGAACCAGCGCTTTGATGTCTGTCCACGAGAGGCTTGTCAGTGTCTTGGCCAGCCCCGAGAAGTAAGAACTCAGCTTTATTGCTACCGGAATTTTGAGCTCTTTGGTAATTTTACGGGTAATATCAAAATAGATCTTCTCATTCTCACTACTCTCTTTGTTTGGATCTGAAGGCAGAACTGCCACGTTCAGTTCCAAACCATCAGCTCCGGCAACTTCAATTTTTTTTGCGTAGGAAATCCATTTGGCATCTGAGATACAGTTGATGGAGGCAATGACCGGGATGTTTACCGCTTTCTTTGCACTTTCAATAAGCCGGAGGTAAGAATCTATATCATTTTCGGCAGTGTAATTTCGGATATAATCTTCGGCTTCCGGGTACAGGTTTTTATATTCGTCATGCATAAGCGTATGGCTGGCACTGTAATGGATTTGCTCTTCAAACAAGGATTTCAGTACCACAGCTGCTATACCGTTCTTTTCCAGCTCAATAATGTTTTCTACTGAATTTGTCAATCCTGAACTACCGGCAACAATCGGATTCCGAAGTTTCAGTCCCATGTACCGACTTTCTAAATTAATCATCTCCGTTCAAATTTGGTTCGCAAAAAAATGTCATCGTAAAGATAAAACAATTTGTGATATATAAAGGCAGCCTTTTTCAAAGTCATTCCTGGAAAAGTGGGGAAGTATGACTTTTACGGTCAGCCTTTTTCTCACTGCTTTGATACCGGTATAAAACCAATTCTTCCCCAAACCGAAAAAAAGAACAGCCAGAAGAATGTTGATGTGCAAAGACTTTAAATTGATATATTTGTGAATGAAACAGATAAAATTTTAATACCATGTCGGAATTCATAAACAACTCGGAACAAAGGGTTAAGCAACTACAGGCCTTTTTTAACGGGATCATTCACCAGCGGGAAAGAGGCGCAGAGCTCATCAAAATGTATGAGAAAGCTATCAAGCAGGTGCAACCTTTTGATGTGATGGTAGTTGTAGATACCCTCATGAAAGAAGAAGTTTCCGGTGAAGAACTCCAAAAACTGAAAAAAGGGATTAATCGTTCCATGAATATGCTATACAAAGGATTGGTTTCAAGAGAAATACCAAAATATCAGCATAAACCGTTTTTCGGTGTTCTGCAACTGGAAAACAATGCGCTGAATGACCACCTTATCGCTCTGCGGCCTTTTATCAAAGCATTTAACGAAAAGGATGCAGGCCGGCAAAAAATTACCGAATCCCTTTTAGAGATCAAAAAACGGGTGGAAGCTTTGCAGGAATTCAACCTGCACTATGTTAAAAAGGAAAACATCCTGTTTCCTTATATTGAAAAACACCTGCCCGAATATGGCTGTTTACCGCTGATGTGGTCGTATCATGACGATATCAGAAATCTTATTAAGGATACGGTGGAGATTATTGCTGCCGGCAGTACCGACCTGAAACGGTTGAACCGTTTGCTCGGTGATCTGTTTTTCAATATGTATGCCATCCGCTTCCGCGAAGAATATGTCCTTTTTCCGGTGATATTCGAACTGATTCCCGAAAAGGAGATTCAAGATATGCTTGAGCAGGCTTTTGATGTGGGCTTTGCCTTTGTTGAACCTCCTTCCAAAAAGATTTTAGAGAAAAGTCAAACCACTGCCGGCACAAAGAATAATGAGACTTTTCTAAGTATGGATGATATGGACGACAAGCTGCTTGATTTTGACACGGGACGGCTAACCATAAAACAGGCCGTCATGATGCTAAACCACTTGCCGCTTGATGTAACTTTTGTGGATGAAAATAATGAAGTTCGCTACTTTTCCACCCCCGGAAATAGAATTTTTCCCCGCTCAAAAGCCATTATCGGACGGCTGGTGGAAAATTGTCATCCTCCCTCCAGCGTACACATCGTCAAAGAGTTGATCGATTCATTCCGAAAGGGTGAAAAGAAAAAGGAGAGTTTCTGGATTCAAGTGGGAGAGAAGCTTGTCCTGATTCAGTATTTTGCGCTGCACGACAAAGAAGGGTGCTTCCGCGGAGCGCTGGAAGTAAGCCAGGATGTTTCGGATATCCGGAAATTAGAAGGCGAGAAAAGATTGATGGACTAATTTTACTTTCACCTCTGTTACATCGGTGAAAGGTTAAGAGGGCGAAAAAGGTGAAGACAGCCCTAACTTTTCTGGTGATTCTGACCTTTCAGGTTTTTATCAACCTGAAAGGTTAACAAAGTACGCTAAAGCTTATTTACCAGCTTCAGAAGGTGCTCAATATCAGCATCGAAACCGGCAGCCATCTCAGCGGGAAATTCCCCAAAACCATTCATGCGTTTGGAGAGCGAATCATTTAAAATCTCCCAGGCTTTGGACTTACGAGAGTTAAGAAAATGGCTCTCCACCATTACCTGTTTTGTAAGTTGATATTTGCCGGCAAGCCGGGCAATATCTTCCTCAATTTCATCCACTGCCTGTAAAGTCAGCTTTCGTTTCTTTTCGTTCAGGTCTGTTTCAACCTCCTGCATGAGCAGCTGCCTGTCTGAAGTCATCACCTCTCTGACCTCTTCCACCAGTTTCTCAAGAAGAAAGATGGAGGATGAGAAAGAACGTTTATGGTTGGGCTGTAACTGAATATTTTCCATAATATTTATTTTTCAAGTTTAAAACCAAAATCGCGGCCTTTATCCACCACAGGGATTCCCTGTTTCATCCATTTGGGCTCCGCTGTCCCTTTCAGGAAATAATCAAAAAACTGCTGCATACGCCGGGTAAGATCTTTTTCGTCGGAACGACGGCTCAGGTTATGTGGCTGACCATTATAAACCAACATCCAGACCGGTTTGTTCAGGCGGCGCATGGCATTAAAGAGTTCGATACCCTGATACCACGGCACGGCATTGTCTTTGTCGTTGTGCATGATGAGCAGCGGTGTGTGGATACGTGGCACAAAGAAAAGCGGCGAATTTTGTATATAAAGTGGCAGTTTGTTCCACAGCGTGCCGCCAATGCGACTTTGTGTGTGCTCATACTGAAACTCACGACTCATACCCGATCCCCAGCGAATACCTCCATAAGCAGAAGTCATGTTGCTCACCGGTGCACCGGCCTCGGCACAGCGAAACATGTCGGTCTGTGTGACGAGGTAAGCCGACTGGTAGCCACCCCAGCTTTGTCCCTGCATTCCCAGCCTGGAGCGGTCGATGAACGGATATCGGTTACTCATGGCCTGTGTGCCGCTGATGACACAATCGTAAGCACTGGCACCGGGATAACCCACCCTGTATTTAATGTCGGGGACAAAAATCAGGTAACCATTACTGGCATAATAGCTAAAGTTGATGACCGAACGAATGGGGCGCGGTGAGTAGTAGCGATGCAGACGGTTGGAATAGCGCTCATAAAAATAAACCAGCATGGGATATTTCTTGTTCGGATTGAAATTTGCAGGCTTGTAAAGCAATCCCTGCATGGTGTCGCCGTTAAAAGTAGTCCAATGCACCAGCTTAACCGTTCCCCAGAGATAGTTTTTCTGCTGCGGATTGGTATTCGAAATCTTTTTGGCATCCAAAAATTTCAGGTTGCTCACATACAAATCAGGATAAACCCGAAAACTCTCTTTTCGCCAGATAATTTCGGATGCATTTTTCGCTTTCAACGGATGATTGTAAACAAAATCATCTAAAACGAGCTTTGTAAACTTCCTGTTTTTGAGGTTTAACGTATAAAAACCGGCTTTTTTATTTCTAAGTTGAAAAGCGGAAAGTAACATATTATCAGGAAGATGCTGCGCATCCTTGTCCAGTTTTACGAAACGAAAACGTAAATCTTCTTTCCGTCCGATGCCTGAGGTGAGGTTCACCGGGGACGTTTTCCCCGAAGGGTCCAGCTGCCAGAGATCGTATCGGTCGTAAACCACCAGTTGCCCTTTCTTTGTCCACCCTGCCATGCCATACGGTGGTGCCATATTAGGAACATCGTTCAACACATTATAAAAAGGATGGGGAATTTCTTTCGTCAGGTTGATACTCTTTCCGGCTTTCACCGAATAAGCATACCAGGCACTATCCTGAATATTATACCAGGCCACAAACTGCTGGTTGGGCGACAGGCTGGCGCTGCCCGCCAGTTTGGGAATAACCAGCTTTCTTTCTCCCGTTTTCCGGTTGACGAGATAGACGTCGTTGTACCACTGTCCAATCCAGGAAGTCATTTTTAGATAAGGCCGGTTGTCAAATCCCAGGCTGTAAATACCTTTGACTTTCGGGTTAATCCACACCTCTTTGAGTTTGGGGCCGGCCAGCTGAACCAACCTTTTATCCTGTGGATAGAAAACGGTAACAAAACTCCGGTTTTTTTCCCTTTTCAGTTGAACCTTTTGCTGAGGCTGTATAAGTGTGTCGTGATAGGTCCATATATCAAGACTTACTTTTTCGCCGGGAGCCAGTGTATCTTTCAAAGGTGGCAGTGGCTTGGGTGCTGTCCCAAAATAGAGTTCAGAACCGGCTTTGTTAAAATAGATTTTTCCGTGTGTGCTTACCGACCAGCCTTTGCGCAGCTGATCAAAATTATTTCCGGATATCAATACCCTGTTATCTTTCTTTAAATCAACATAATACAGACCGTAAGCTTTGTTTTTCACAGTGTCCTGAGAAAAGGTAAATGCAACCTGATTTCCCTCTTCGTCTATCGCCACATTCTTCACGTAAGCATCAGCAGCATAGAGGGTATCCACCTTTTGTGAATGAGTAAAAAAAGTCGTTACCGTTATCCTGAACACCGTGTCGCGAGGCACGCTGGCAAAAATACAGGTTTTGCCGTTTTTCGACAGTGCAAAATGAGTAACCTGTTTAAAGCTAACCGAGTCGCCGGTTTTTACATTATAAAGCATAAGCACGGCTCCCTCTGCTTTTTTCAGTTTTTTACTCTTGTTCTTTGAATTGGCTTTTGACTTGTCTTTATCTTTTTTCTCAGGATTTTTTTCTTTTTTCATAAGTACGGCAATCCAGTCTGATGAAGTTTCGGGGACTTCTGCCTTTTGTATCTGACCAAATTTCTTTTCGGCACCGGTTTTAAAAGAATAAGCCGCAAGCGAATCCCCGGGGAGTTTATCTTTTTTCACCTTTTTTCGCTTTAGTTTCAGAACCTTTTCAAACTCCGGTTTAATGGAATATACAAGGACTCCTCCGCTGGGCATAAAATGTGCTTTGCCTCCTCGTGGCAGTGAATCGAGCCTGGCTTTTTTCACATTATAAAAGTAGAGCCAGCCATCGCCCTGCTGTGGATTTATCTCGTAAGAAATCCAATCTCCATTATCGGAGACAGCGGCATTTCTCAAATCTTTCCAATGGTCGTAAACGGTATGGTCAAGTGGTCTTTTCTGTTGCGAGAAGGCCGAAAAAGTCAAGGTCAGGATAAAAGACAGTAAGATAAATTTTTTCATAGTTTCAGGTTCTGGTTAAAATTTAAAGCGGAGGCTAATCCCCTTGTAAGCCGGAGCATGAGGCATATCGAAAGGTTGGATAACAGGAGCCACCTCCAGCGATAGATTTTTAGAAATATTCCAGTGCGACAAGTGTGCATCTACGTTGGCATCAATCATTTGCAAGAAATACCATGCGCCCCCGATAATATAGGAGAGTTGCATGTTTCGCCGGTAATAATCCCGGATCATTTGTAATGTAGCTTCATCATATTTCTTGGCCAACACGTTTTCGCATTTTGGATTGAGAACTTTACAGTCATAGGCCTCTTTGTAAGTTTTATAATAGCGTCGGTTGGTTACGGCAAAGTAGCCAATAACGACAAAACCGGTGTAAACGATGGGCAGTTTCCAGTATTTGTGATTGTAGATTTGTCCCAGCCCCGGGACAATAGCCATAAGCATTGCTTTTTTTGGGTCACGGGGCGGATACTTCGGGGTATCGGTTTTGGCTTTGCGTTCTTTCTTTTCACTAATAAAGGGGTGCGCTGTGGCCGATGCAACAAATGCCATTGATAGGGTCACCAACAGGCAGATTCTTAGGGTATTTTGTAGCTTATTGACATTCACGGAGTTATTTTTTCTCAAGAACAGAAACCACATGCGCCAGCCCTTCGTCATCTTTGAACGGAATAACGATACTTCCGGCACCTTTATTGTCTCTTTTCAAACTTACTTTGGTACCCAGAAGGTTGCTTAATTCAGATGAAATATTTTTGTATTTTTCAGGAATATCGGGAGCTTTCCGTTTCTTCTTACGACTTTTTGGGTGGTTCATCTCCCGAACCAATTGTTCAATCTGACGAACGCTCAGCCCTTCATCCAGCATGAGCTTGAGCAAACGCAGTTGCGTACCCTCCTGTTCGATGGAAAGCAGGGCACGTGCATGTCCCATGGAAATGGTGCCATCGCGCAAAGCGATTTGAATTTCGGGCGGAAGTTTCAGCAGGCGCAGGAAGTTGGTGATGGTAGTTCGGTTCTTCCCCACTTTCTCACTCAGTTTCTCCTGCGTCAGATCACACTCATCAATCAGCCGTTTATAGCTGATGGCCACCTCTATAGCATTCAGATTCTGACGATGAATATTTTCAATCAGTGCCATTTCGAGCATTTGCTCGTCGTTAGCTACACGGATAAAAGCGGGGATTGTCTCCAGGCCGGCCATTACAGATGCTTTCAGCCGCCGTTCACCGGCAATAAGCTGAAAATGTCCACGTCCCATTTTACGAACGGTAACCGGCTGAATAACCCCTTGGCTTTTAATAGATCCCGCCAGTTCGCGCAGCATCATCTCATCAAAATTGGTACGTGGCTGGAAAGGGTTGGCATCAATGTTATTCACATCCAGCTCGGCAATGGCACCGGCCACATAATTCCCCGAAATATCTTTGGAGGTGATGTCCGTATCCGGACTGCTGAGAATGGCATCCAGTCCCCGTCCCAACACTCTTTTTGTCGATTTTTTAGGTGTCATCCGAAGTTTCTATTTGTCTGTCAGAATTTTTAATACCGGTCATATCATTTTTTTGCAACAGCTCCCTGGCAAGGTTCAGATAATTGATGGCACCGGTACTTTGGGCATCATGCATAATAATGGCTTTTCCGAAACTTGGTGCTTCGCCAAGGCGGGTATTACGGTTGATAATAGTATCGAAAACCAAGTGCTGAAAATGTGTCTTTACCTCTTCAACCACCTGTTTCGAAAGTCGCAATCGAATATCGAACATAGTTAGTAGAATGCCTTCGATATCCAAACTCTGATTCAGATTACTTTGTACTATTTTAATGGTATTCAATAGTTTGCCAAGCCCTTCCAGCGCAAAATACTCACATTGAACCGGAATAATCACGGAATCGGCTGCCGTCAGTGCATTGATGGTTATCAGCCCCAGCGAAGGAGAGCAGTCGATGAGGATAAGGTCATAATTATCACGTATTTTATCGATGACCCGTCGCATTTTTTTCTCCCGGTTGGGCAAATTAATCATTTCTATTTCGGCGCCTACCAGATCGATGTGAGAAGGGAGCAAATCCAGATTTGGCGTAGAAGTATTCAGGATAACATTTTCCGGATTTATATCGTCAATCATACATTCGTATATGCTGGTTTTGATATTTTTGGGATCCAGCCCGATACCTGAAGTGGCATTGGCCTGCGGATCAGCATCCACAAGCAGCGTTTTATACTCCAGTACAGCAAGACTGGCAGCAAGACTGATAGCGGTGGTTGTTTTTCCTACGCCACCTTTTTGGTTGGTAATGGCAATGGTCTTCCCCATAGTAAATGTAACTTATTGTACAAAAATACGATTTCCTTTTCCCCTCAGTGATTCCCGTCAGCCAAAGTTATTAACAGCCCGGATAGGCAGATACGGAAGAAAACATCCGGACGGCAACCATGTATTTATTAGTCAGAAGCTTGTGCTTCGTCTTTGCCCAAATCGTCAAAACTCAGATCAATTTCAGTTTTGGGTTCTTCCGGAGACTGATTTTCCACCGGAGCCAGATCCTCTTCCGGGGACTCCCCGGTTTCGATGAATCGGATAGCAACATCCAGTCCTTTTACAAACTTCTCAAAATCTTCTCTGTACAGAAAGATTTTATGCTTTTCATAGAAGAATTTTCCCTCCTCATTTTGAAAACGACGCTTACTCTCCGTGATGGTGAGGTAATACTGGTCGTTGCGTGTGGCCTTTACATCAAAAAAATAAGTTCTTTTTCCCGCCCTCACGGCCTTGGAGAAAATGTCTTCCCTGTGTTTCGGTTTTTCTTGTCCTTCCATGGGCATGCTCTCTTTATTAAGTTTCTAACAAGACAAAAATAAGAATTATCCGATAAATCAAAATTCTTTTGTTCTAAATGTTGAAAAATCGAACATTTTGTTAACAACATTTTGCATTCTTATTGGGTGTCCGTTCTTTATACCGGCTGAAAATCACAGGCTTATCCCCATGAAATTTTATTTAGATTTATTCCATATTATTGGTTTTTTCGTTACTTTTGCACCATAATTAGGAATCGGAACTGATAGCTCCGGTTGCTTCGTAATCATTTAACTATCAAATTATAAATGACTAATTTTGAAATCATAATGCCCAAGATGGGCGAAAGTATAATAGAAGCCACCATAACGAAATGGCTCAAAAATGAAGGCGACAGGTTGGAAGAGGATGACACCATTGTGGAAATTGCCACTGACAAGGTGGATTCTGAAATTCCCAGCCCGGTGGAGGGTACATTGGTCAAGACGCTCTTTAACGAAGGCGATGTGGTTCCGGTTGGAACGGTCATAGCGCTGATTGAGACCGACGGCGAAGGAGAAAATGTCGAAGAAACGGCTACCGCAACGGGAGCCATCCCGGCTGTTGCTGTTGTGCCGGAAGAGGAGCCTGTCCGGCCTTCAAATAACGAAGAGGCTGCAAAGCAGGATGCTACCCAAAGCACACGTTTTTATTCGCCACTGGTAAAAAGTATTGCCAAAAATGAAAATATTGTTCTTGCTGAGCTGGAGAACATTCCGGGAAGCGGAAAAGATGGCCGTGTTACCAAACGCGATGTGCTGGCATATCTCGAAAAAAGAAAAAGCACAAAGGTTGCACCTGTTGCTACAGCCGTATCCGCACCTGCTGTCCAACAAAAGTCCATGCCTAAAATGAACCTTCCGCCGGTGAACACAGAAGCTGGAGATCAGGTGGTGGAAATGGATCGTATGCGTCGGCTTATTGCCGACCACATGGTGATGTCAAAACAGATATCAGCACATGTTACGTCGTTTATTGATGCCGATGTTACCAATATTGTAAATTGGCGTAACAAGGTGAAAAACAGCTTTCTGCAACGGAATAACGAAAAAATAACTTTTACTCCGATTTTTATCGATGCCGCGGCTAAAGCGCTACGTGAGTTTCCGCAAATCAATGCTTCGGTTGACGGATATAACATCATTTACCGCAAGAACATTAACATTGGCATGGCCACCGCTCTGCCCAATGGCAACCTGATTGTCCCTGTTATTAAAAATGTGGACGAGAAAAGTCTGCTCGGTATTGTGAAAGCAGTTAACAGCCTGGCCGGCAAAGCACGTAGCAATAGACTCAGTCCTGATGAAATTCAGGGTGGAACTTTTACCATGACCAACTTTGGTTCATTTGACAGCCTGACCGGCACACCGGTCATCAACCAGCCGCAGGTGGCTATTCTTGGAGTTGGTGCTATCCGCAAGAAACCGGTCGTGCTGGAAACATCCCAGGGCGACGTTATTGCCATCAGGCATATTATGATTCTTTCGCTGGCCTACGACCATCGCATTGTGGATGGTGCATTGGGTGGTATGTATATCAGGCGGGTGAAAGAGATCCTGGAAAACTGGGATATGAATACCGAAATTTAATTTTCTTTCCACGTAACAAATATTCTCTATCCAAAACACTTCTCCATTGCCGAAGATTAATCTGATTTTATATCTTTGCTGATTATGGTAGTGGCAGAAAATATTCATAAGTCGTTTGGAAAAGTTGAGGTGCTGAAAGGCATAGACTTGCAGGTAAACGAGCAGGAGATTGTCTCCATTGCCGGTGCTTCCGGTGCGGGCAAGTCCACTTTGCTGCAAATCCTCGGTACCATCGAAAAGCCGGACAGAGGCCGGATGATCATTGATGGCGTGGAAGTCAGCCGGCTGAAAGACAAAGAACTTTCAGCATTCAGGAACAAGAAAATAGGGTTTGTTTTTCAATTTCATCACCTGCTACCCGAGTTTACTGCTTTGGAAAATATCTGTATCCCCGCTTTCATTGCCGGGAAAAGCCGGAAAGAAGCTGAAATACGGGCTTATGAGTTGCTGGAATTTATTCATCTGAACGAGCGTGCCGGACATAAACCTGCCGAACTTTCCGGTGGCGAGCAACAACGTGTGGCCGTAGCCCGCGCACTGATGAACAATCCTTCGGTGGTGTTTGCCGATGAGCCTTCGGGAAACCTTGATTCATCCGCATCAGACGATTTGCATCGGCTTTTCTTTGATCTGAGAAACGATTTCGGACAGACTTTCGTCATTGTAACCCACAATAAAGCATTGGCAGCCATGGCCGACCGCCGGTATTTTATCAAAGACGGTATGTTAACGAGAGAAAATATCTGACACGAAACTACGTTACAGGAATACCACAACACATGAACCACACCATGAGCCGTATGGGAAAGTATGTTTTTTCGCTCCTTTTAATAATGATGCTGGGTTTATTCCTCCCCTCCAACGTCAGGGCGCAGCAGGTAAAAACTTACAAGGAAGCCATCACGAAAGGTAACCAGCTGCTCAAACAGAAAAAATATATTAATGCAAAAGCCTATTACCAGATGGCTTTGCGCTACCGGGAACAGGATCCTTATGCCACACAGAAAATTATTGATATTGTCAAAGTGCTGAAAGCCGGTGAAAGCCGCGAGGAAGCTTATTACAACGTGATTGACAAGGCTGATGGTTATTACGATAAAGATATGCTGGCAGAGGCTTTGAAAAGTTACCAAAAAGCACTCACCATCATTTCCGGCGACAGCTATGCTTTGGGTAGGATAAAGGAGATACATCGCCAGCAGACTGTTGAAAGAGGACGACTTATTGCGTACAACCGTTTTATGCAGGCGGGTGACTCCCTGCTGAGTCAAAACCTTTTCAATAGGGCAATTACAGCTTTTGAAAAGGCGCAAAATCTGTTTCCCAACAAGTCCATGGCTTCTGATAAGCTGGTACTGGCGAGGCAAATGCAGCATAACTATCTGAATCGTAAAAAACGGGCACAGAAGGCGATAGAGACTGCCGGGCGTTACCTGCTGATAAAAAATTATGCAGATGCCCTGCGATATTACAAGCTGGCCGACTCGCTCATGCCCGGAAACCCGGTTGTCATCAAACGAATTTATCAGCTGAAACCCAAAGCAAGAACGCAAATTGCCTATAACAGAATTGCCAACGCTGCCGACCGGCTATACATCGCCAAAAACTACATGGCTGCCCGTGGGAGATATCAGGAAGCACAAAAGCTTTGGCCGGAGAACAGCTACCCGGCCGAAATGATTAGTAAGGTGGATGGGCAGCTAACAGAGCAGCGTAAGCATCTGGAACAAAATTACCGTACTGCTGTTGCTCAGGCTGACAGCCTTTTTAAAATACGTGAAATGGAAAATGCACGTGCAGAGTACAACCTCGCACTAAACCTGAAACCAAATGAAAGCTACCCACAACAGCAACTAACTGCTATTAAAGCCTGGTTTATCCGGCAGCAACAACAACTTCAGACTAACTATCACAGCGTTATCCGGAGTGCCGACAGCTTATTCGACAAGGGTGCTTACCCGGCAGCACAGGAGAAATATGAACAGGCATTGAAAACGCGACCCAATGACCCATATCCGAAACAAAAGTTGTCTGAAATTGACAAGCGGCTGGCTGCCATCGCCAAACAGGCAGAACTGGATGCCCAATACCAGTCACTAATTGCTGAAGCCAGGAAGTTGCAGGCCGCCGGCCATTTTGAGCTGGCCATTAATAAATTCCGGCAGGCACTCGGACTCAAAGGCACAGATGCTTTCAGTGCAAGCCAGATTGCTAAAATCAACCGGATACTGGCGCAAATGCAAAAGCAAAAAGAGCAGGATGCCAGCTTTGCCAAACAAATTGTTTTGGGGCAACGGCTGTTGCAACAAAAGCAGTTGGAAGAAGCCAAAAAGGCTTTTGCTAATGCCCTCGCTATTAAACCGGAGGAAACATTGCCGGCTCGGCGTATTCATCTTATTGACAGCTTAATACAGCAAAAAATACATCGGGTTCAAATTGAGAAAGAATATCAGGCTGCGGTTCAGCAAGGCAAGCAGCTTTACGAGCAAAAGCAATATGAGAATGCCCTCGTCAGTTTCAAAAAAGCCAAAAGCCTGAAACCCGAAGATACTTATTCGGGCAAAATGATACAGAGTATTGAAACCACGCTGGCAGTTATTGCCCGTGCCAAGGCCCTGCAACAGGCTTATGTGGAAAGTAACACACAGGCTTCCCAACTGCTGAAAGAGCAAAAATATGAACTGGCCAAAGCGCAATACCAAAACAGCCTTACCCTGAAACCAGACGAAAGTTTTCCGAAAAAACAAATTGCTGACATCAACACAATTTTGGTACGGTTAGCCAAAGAACGGGATCAGCGTTACGCTTCTGCTCTTTCCAGAGCAGATAATCTGTACAATAGCCGGAATTATCAAAAAGCGGTGGCGCTGTACGAAGAGGCCGCCAGCATAAAACCCGGAGAACCTTATCCCGGCGAGCAAATTACAGCCTGTAAGACCTTCATAGTACAAATAGTGGCCGAACAAACACAAAATTATAAACTGGCCATTGTGGAAGCCGACAAATTATATACAGCCAAAGTCTTTGACAAAGCCATCAAAGCATACAAAAAAGCTGAAAAAGCCAAATCTGATGAGACCTATCCGGCTGAAATGATAAAGAAAATTGTTGACTATATTCAGAAAAATGCCATCGTTGATTTAATTAAAGAAAAGACATTGATCCCGGCGGGTGAAACCAGAAAACTTTCATTCAAAGCATTGCCTATCAATGTCCGCAAAAGTAACTACGTCTATGTGAAAGCCAGCAATGTAGATGGGAAATCATTCAGAATTATCTTCACTTACGGAAAGGACAAAAGTAAAAACGGTGGTTTTGTCGTACAGGTTCCTTCTGGAAAAGCGAACAGGGATTTTATCATCCGGGTGGGAATACAGTATAAATGGTTTTCCGACGACAACAACTGGCTAAGCATTTATCCGGAGAACAACCCCATCGAAATCAGCCTTGTGCGCATCTCAAAAAGTGACTGAAAACGCTGGTGCATCCACCGGTTAAAGCGTCCCCGCTTTAACCAATTTATATCCCTGTCCCCGGAAACAGCCAAATAAGTACCACAATAACCACCAGCGCCGGGAGCATATTGATAACATTGATTTTTTTTATCCCGAGAATATCTATACCCAGCCCAAGCAGCAAAATGCCTCCCACAGCCGAAAGTTCAGTAATCATAATGGCCGGAAAAAAATTACCAAACCACATGGCCAGTAGTGTTATACCTCCCTGATAAATGAGCAGTGGAACCGCTGAAAACAGCACACCGATGCCCAGCCCCGAAGCTAATGCAATGGAGGAGACCCCATCCATTAGCGACTTGATAAAAAGCAAATGCGCATCACCAGACATCCCTTCCTGAATAGCCCCAAGGATGGTGAGTGACCCCATGCAGTAAAGCAAAAACGCTGTGAGCAGCCCATCGGAAAAGCGCTCATTTTTGCTTTTGAAACGCTTTTTCATTTTGTCAGCCAGTTTTTCCAGCCCCCTGTCCAAATGCAGGCTTTCGCCGATAACTGCACCGATGATCAGGCTGAAAACCATTTGCAGCACGTGGGTTGACTTCAAAGCCATAGAAAACCCAAGATAAAGGGTAAACAATCCGATGACCTGAAAAAATATCTTGATAAAACGTTCGGGAAGCCGGCTTTTAAATAAAATGCCGATCAGACTGCCGGCTACAACCGTTGCCACATTGACTAAAGTTCCTATCATAGCTCTTTAACTATTTTGACTTTTCTCAGCCAACCGGCCGAAATCTCCACTTTTTGGAAACTGATAAACGCGAAGTCCGAACTCGGGCAATACTGCCAGCACCAAATCGAAAATATCCGCCTGAATATCTTCATAATCAGCCCATTCTGTGGTTTTGGTAAAAACATATATTTCAATGGGAATTCCTTTTTCGGAAGGAGGCAGATGCCGCACCAGAAAGGTCATATCGTTACGTATATCTTCGCGATTTGTAAGATAAGCTTTCAGGTAAGCTCTGAAAATGCCAAGGTTAGTTTGCCGGCGACCATTGACCAGTACCTCCGGATCCATGTTGAACTTTTTATTGAAGGCTTCAATCTCTTTTTCCTTTTTCTCAAGATAGGGTTTTAGCATTTTGATTTTACGGAAACGTACCAACTCTTCTTCGCCCACAAAATGCACACTGTCCATATCAATATACACCGCCCGTTTGATGCGTCTGCCTCCCGATTCTTCCATGCCACGCCAGTTTTGAAAAGAATTACTGATGAGGCTGTACGTGGGAATGGTGACAATCGTTTTGTCCCAGTTTTGCACTTTTACTGTCGTGAGCGTGATTTCGAGCACGGTACCGTCGGCGTGGTATTGTGGCATACTAATCCAATCGCCTATACGTATCATCTTGTTGAATATCAGCTGTAAACCGCCCACAAACCCAAGTATCGGGTCACGGAACACCAACATTAATACGGCCGATAATGTTCCCAAACCAATGAAAAGCGAATTAAGGTCACGATGGAGTAAAGTGGCAATGGCAAACAGTGAGCCAAACAGGTAGAGAATAATCTTGATAATCTGCACCAGACTTTTGATGGGATGGTCTTTGGAAAATTCAAACCGGTCGTAATAATCGTTCAGCGAAGAGAGAATGCTGTCCACAATAAGGACAATAATCAGGACAAAAATTACCTCGAGGATACGCCGTATTATGCTTACCAACACAGGCGTGGCAAATATGCTGTCCTGAATAAAATAATAGAGGATAAATGTTGGAACCAGATATGATATCCGCCGAAAAAGACGATGTTTTATCAGCAAATCATCAAATTGATTTTTGGAGCGACGAAAAACAGGAATCAATATCCTTTTCGCTATGATCCATGTCAACCTAAAACTGAGATAGGACAAAATGAAAAGCAATAACAGTGAAATTACTGCCCCCATAATGTTAGCCCATTGTGCGGGGATACCTGTTTTCCCAATAAGCTCAATGATAGTATCTGTAAATTGCTTTAAGTATCGATCCATACGCTGATAAGCCGCTAAAGATTAGTAATATGTTCAAGATATTTTTCCCTGATATAGGTTAATTTCTCAAGCTTGAAATTCTTGTCGTAAATACGTACAAAATCAAACATGCCCTCCGTGTGGTAAACATGGCCAATGGCAGCATCAAACTTATTGTCTTTGATGTTATATTTAATGTCCATGGTCATTTTCTCAAAAGTATTCCAGCGAAGTGTACAGGGAATATGGAGGTAGGTAAAAGTATCCTGTTCCAAATCCTGAAAAACGCCCTCCATGACCTCTTTCATTTGGAAAAATTTTCTAATCTTAATGAGAGAGTTAAACTCTGAAAGCTTTTTCTTCTTCATAAATTCAACCTCGCGGATACGAAATGGTTCCACGAGCTCGGGGATGTGCATGTAGCCTAACTTTTTCAGCCGGATAGCATGAACTATTTTGTTGTTCAGCGTGATAGTTCCGGGTGCACCGTCAAAAGCAAACGGAAACTCTTTTCTAAGATTCATGATGGTACGGATGATTTTATCATCATTATAGGCCTGTTTGGTAATCAGGAAAACAGAATCCGGATCACTCTTGTCCGGAACCGTCGTGCCATGATATCCCGGAAACGGATACGCAGACTCAAGTATCATTATTTTACAATCCGAAAGTCGTTCAACTGGAATAAGTTTTTCTTTTTTGGAGATAATGCCAATTGACCGGATAATTTGTTTGTTCATAGCGCTTGATTTAATGAGATAGTCTGTGGCTAAAATAGGAATTAATCCTTTTAGCCTGCTGTTTTTTCAAGAATAATGAAAAATTCCCTCTCTTTTCTCGGCTGGATGGAGTTATACGCCACCTCAAATGTTCTAACAGTAAACATC
>VAPK010127667.1_pt1 | contig 25998 bp, 24 predicted proteins | sample 3395031 | NCBI WGS metagenome assembly VAPK01 (sample SAMN08290443, study PRJNA428436) | hydrothermal vent metagenome | isolation source: Deep-sea hydrothermal vent chimney 1 | place: Pacific Ocean: Juan De Fuca Ridge
ATTACATCAAGGAAATATTAAACTTTCAACTGCAAATATTGTGGAAGGTGCAGATGTTGAACAGGATAAAAAGTTTAATACGTTTGCTGCAGGTTATACAATGTTGAGCTTTGTTAAGGTACCATTTTTTGATTCTACTTCACGTTTAATTTTACGCACAAATTTACAATATGCAGGTAAAAAGGTTTCTTCAATTGCACGATCTGCATTAGCGGGGCCATCGAGAGTTCGAGGTTACTCTTCAGATGTGTTTTCTGCTGATGATAGTTTATTTTTTGCTTCAGATTGGGTATTTAATGCCCCGGACTTATTTAATTTTAAACTTTTTGGTAATACGAGCTTTAAAGATATAGCCAAGCCTTTTGTGTTTGCAGGCATCTCATTAGGTAAACAATATTCGATAGTAGCTGATAATCCTAATGTATCAGGTCAAATTGCTGATGTTGGCTTTGGCTTGCAGTTAGCTTATAAAGATAAGTTTAGTGGGAATTTACAAATTGCTTATCCTATTATGGATGAGTTTTCAGATTCAAATATTAATGTTGCTGATAATAATACTCGAATAGTCTTCGATTTTCAGTATAAATTCTAGGGCTACAAGTGCTGAAAAATAATTAAAATATTCACTCACAATAGAGTAAAAATGGCGTTTATTTATTATGTGACGCAGTTAAAATACCACGCTAAACCTTTGAAATACTTGGAAAAATAAAGTGCTTTTTGCGGTTGCATCGCTTCTTATGATGCACTAATATATAGATTAATGTTTTACAGTGAAACCTAAAAGGAATTGAAAAATGGCAATATATCTACAATATGATGGAATTAAAGGGAACGTAACTGCTGACGGTTATAAAGACCATATCGCTGTGCTTTCAGTACAGTTTGGTGTTGGCCGCGGTATTTCAATGGAACCCGGTAATATGTCAAATCGTGAGTCTACTCGCCCTAGTATCAGCGAAGTAACTCTAACTAAAACTGCAGACAACTCGGTTACAGGTATATTTAAAGAGGCTGTAACAGGTTCTGCGGGCAAAAATGTGAAAATTAAATTTGTTCGTACTGGTGCTGATAAAGTACAAGAGTACATGGATTATGATTTGGAAAACTGCCTGGTAAGTGGATACAGTATTTCTGCTGATGCAGAAGGTGAACCTGTTGAAAATATCACATTAAGTTTCACGAAAATTATGATTAATTATAATGATCATGATGCTACGAATAAATCATCCAGCCCACAACGTGTTGGTTATGATTTAACAACTGCTAAACCTCTATAAAATTTTAGTATTTTATTTGGTTTTTAATACTGCCCAATTTTTTGGGCAGTGTTATTTTAAGAGTGCGAAAATAAGAGCACCTATCAATTATTAATACACAAGGAAGAGGTTATGTAATTAAGTCATAATCTCATTGTGAGGATTCAATTAATGGATCAAATTTCCCAGCAGCACCGTTTAATTTCAATATCGACACCGCTTAATAAGGATGAGTTATTATTAACTTCATTTCAGGGTGGTGAATATATTTCTCGTCTTTTTGAATTTAAGATAGAAGTTTTGTCTGCTAACGTCACTCTTGCGCCTGAAAAACTGGTTGGTGAACAAGTCACTGTTACCATACAGAATGATAAAGAACGAATTTTCACAGGATATGTTAGTCGCTTTTCTTTTGGTGAGATTAAAGCAAACAATCTTCGTCAATATAAATTAACAATTGTTCCCTGGTTGTGGTTTTTAACAAAAACAAATAACCAACGTATATTCCAGGAGATGAATACTAAAGATATAGTATCTGAAGTGTTTTCAGATTATGGCTTTAATGATTTTGAGTTTAAAGTTAAAGCTGGAAAAAAGCGTGAGTACTGTGTTCAATATGGTGAAAGTGATTTTGATTTTATCACTCGTTTGCTTGAGGAAGACGGGATTTCTTATTATTTCAAGCATGAAAAAAATAAACATAAACTACTACTAGTCGATAAGAAAAATGCCTATGAGTTTTGTGATGAGAAAGAAGTTACATACTCTAAAGGTAATCAGTCAGAACCCCAGATTACACAATGGGAACACCACTATGAATTTCGTAAAGGTGAATGGTCAATTAATGACTATAATTTTAAAGAACCAAAGAAAAAACTTCTTGTAAGTTCGAAAACTAAAAATAATTTTTCCAAGGTCAAAAAATTCGAACATTATGAATATCCCTCAATGTATGATACTGCGGATGGTGAAAGTTTAGTTAGTATCAGAATGGAAGCGGAAGAAGTTGCAATTAATACAATTGAGGCAACAAGTGATTGCAGTACTTTTTATGCTGGCGGCAAATTTAAACTAACGAAACATGCTACTAAAAGCGAAAAAGATAATTATATTATTACCGGTATTTATCATCGTGCATTTGATAATAGCTATTTTGTCGGTAATGAAGGGCAGTCTGAATATGGCAATAATTTTGTTTGTATTCCTGCAGATGTGCACTTTCGACCACTAAGAACACTAGATAAACCGGTAATGAAAGGACCTCAGTCTGCAATTGTTACTGGACCGTCCGGAGAAGAAATTTATATTGATTCATTTGGACGTATTAAAGTTCAGTTTATGTGGGATCGTGAAGGTAAGAAGAACGAAAGTAGTTCCTGTTATTTACGTGTTGTTCAGTCCTGGGCCGGTGATCAATGGGGTAGCTCCTTTATTCCAAGAATCGGTCAGGAAGTTATTGTTAATTTTCTTGATGGTGATCCGGATCGTCCTCTTGTTACAGGTTCGGTTTATAATGGTGATAATAAACCACCTTATGTTAGCAAAACACAGAGCGGTATTAAAACCCAGTCCACAAAAGGAGCGGGCAAGCAAAATTATAACGAGCTGCGGTTTGAGGATTTAAAAGGCTCGGAAGAAATATTTATTCAGGCGGAAAAAGATTTTAATAACTTAATTAAAAATGATCATACTCGTACTTTAGAAAAAGGTAATGAAACAATCACAGTCAGTAAAGGTAACAGAAAGCTTGATGTGAAAAAGAAAATTACTACTGATGCTTCAGACATTGTAATTACAGGTAAAAAATCAATAGAGTTAAAAGTTGGTGGCAGTAGTATTAAAATGACATCATCAGGTATCGTAATTAAATCGACCAAAATTGATGTTAAAGGCTCTGCTATGGTTGCAATTAAAGGTGGTATAACTAAGATTAATTAATCTTAGTTTACATAAAATGGAAGAAATACATGGCATTCACAGATAATGTAGTCGACATTACAACCGCATTAGGAAAAGGAATCTACTCTGTTGGTCAAGATATTGTGCTTGGGATTGAGCGCACAGGAGAGGGACTGGGTCTTGGAGATGATGGCAGATCAGCTGCTATTGGTTATGAAAATAAGGCTATGGTTGTAATAGTAGAAGATTTTGTGAAATTTGGGCTTAGTGATCAAAGAAGCCCAATTTATAAGAGTATCGTTCATGTGCTTGAACATTACTATTCTTATTTTCCAGATGAAGCTATATTATTTCTAACTAAACAAGCTGGAATTGGTGCCGGATATACAGCAGGGCGGATGCTTATTGGTAAAAAACTAGCTGCGTCTGTTGCTACCAGAATTGCTGTAGCAATTGCAGCTAGTACAGCCTATAAACAAATAGCTAAACGTATAGGCGTATCTGCTGGTGCATCTGCTACCGGTATTGGAACTCCAATCGGTTTACTTATGATGCAAGGCTTTATGCAGCGTTCTTCACATGCGTCAGTACGACTTAAAAACAAGAGCTCCAAACTTCATTCTATTTTACAGCGAAACGGAAACCTGCAACTTTTGTACTTTCTATTGGAAAAACCATTAGAAAAATATATCGAGGCTATTTCGACGGCTGAGAGAAATACTCAACAATTTAATATTGCTATTAATAGAAAATACAATATAAGATAATTATTTTTTTTAGATACAAAAAAATGAATATTAAAAAAATAATTTACTATATATCAAAATTCACTTTATTCGATGAGATATTGGGTTTTTTATACTGGGTTATCGCTATATATGGTATTTATCTAATTACGGAAAGTATTAATCACTCGATAATCTTAATTGGTGTGCTTTTTATATATATAGTATTAATTGTTATCGTGTATTTTACTCTACTAAAAAAAGTAAAATATTTTTTTAAATCTAATGCAGACTAATGTGAAAAAAATACCATTTCTAACTTTAAATTACTACCTGAACTCAGATGATAGGTTAGTTATGCGTTATATGATGTAGCTCTAAATACTATTATTGAACTAACAATACATGAAAAAAATTAATGCAAAAACAGCTCTTGAACTCACTGCACATTATGATGCAATTGCTGATGATGCTTTTGATTTTCTAAATCCAAAGTTATCACCAGAAGACTATCTAAATACTCTGATGGAAAAAGAATATTTTGCTGATTCAATAATATTTCTTGCTCATGGTTTACCAAAACGCGAAGCGATTTGGTGGGCATGTTTATGTGCAAAAGTTGTTACCGGTAAAGACACTAAAGCTGATGATCTGGCTTCGTTAACCATGGCCGAAAAATGGGTTTATGAACCTGATGACAAAAAACGTCGTATGTGTGGCACGTTAGCTGAAAAAGGTGAATATAAAAGTGCTCAAAACTGGGCAGCGGCAGCGGTATTTTGGTCAGGTGGTAGTATTACCAAAGAAGATGAACCCGCAATGGAACCCGCACCCTATTTATATGCACATGCTGTTTCAGGTGCAATATTAAATGCAGTCGGTATGTCTGATATTGATGATATTGATACGCAGTTTCAACAGTTTATAAAACATGGCTTAAATATAGCTGATGGTGGTAATGGATAATGGGAAAACCTGCTGCCCGCATTTCTGATATGCATGTCTGCCCTCAGGTCGTACCAAAATGTTCGCCTCATGTTGGTGGTCCCATCGCTGCAGGAGCGGGTACGGTATTAATCGGTGGATTGCCCGCTGCCCGAATTGGTGACATGGCAGTATGTGCTGGTCCTCCTGATTCTATTGCTCAAGGCTCTTCAACAGTTTTAATCGAAGGCAAACCTGCTGCCCGCATGGGTGATTCTACTGCACATGGCGGGAAAATTGTTGTAGGTTGTCCAACTGTTTTAATTGGTTAGCACTATACAATTAAAAAGGAAAAAAATGGAATTCGAATGGGATGAAAACAAAAGACAAGAAACGCTATTGAAGCGTGGTATAGATTTTATTGATGCTGTTCTAATTTGGGATGACCCATTTAGACAAGAAAGAGTTGATACAAGAAAAGACTATGGTGAAAAACGCTACCAATCAATAGGAAAAGGACCACTTGGAGTATTATTTGTTGTTTATACTATTAGAGAGTATGAGGCTGGAAAAATTGTCAATCGAATCATATCTGTTAGGCCAGCTAAAGCAAAAGATATAAAGCAATACGAAACAAGAACCTTCAGGCGAGGACTAGCATCATGACCGAAAATATTACAAAAATCACACTAGAACAAGCGAGAAAACTCAAAAGCTTATCAAATGCCAAAAAATTTAATGAAATGACCGAAAATGAAATAAATAAACAAATTGCAGAAGATCCTGATTTATATGAGTTAACAGATGAGGAACTAGCTCAGTTTGAACTAGCTGGGAGTAATAATAATGAATAGAGTTACGAATAAAACCAAGATAACATTAGAAGAAGCAAAAAAGAAACAAGGTAAATCTAATTTATCAAAATTATTATTGGAACAAGAAAAAGAAAAGAAAAATACAAAAATAATTTAAAATTAGTAATCAGGTTATATTTTGTTACACATAATATAACCTGAGTATAAAGTTGCTTCGTTATAGATGCTTATCTTGAAGTGACTGCATGTTCTAGTTCATCCGGATTTATCGGTTCAAATAAATCACCAAATAAACTGTATAATACGATTTGCTGTTCTTTTTTTCTTGAGCTTTTGCTGTCTTTCCATGGCACGACGTACAATATTTGCGGTAATTCTTTATTGCCTTTAATGAACGTGGTCTCAAGTTCCAGTCGATCTTCTGTATGACCGCTTTTTATAAAAATAAAGCATAAGCTTAATATGAATACAAAATTTTTCATTGATCTAACCATTATCCTTTGTACGTTTGATTTGTTCTAACCAGTCAGCTGTGTTTTTGTCTTCATTATTAATGAGTTTCATATAACGTTCATAATGAGGGATAGCACTTTCCATATCCTGAAAATAGATATCATAAAGTAGTGCAATATTATAATGAGCTATAGCATAGTCTTCTTTATTTTCAATAGCCTCTTTATAATGCTTTTCAGCAGAACGTATTTCACCCTTAACCTGTTCCAGGTATGCTAATAAATTTAATGCCTGAGGTAGTTTTGGGTTTTTAGAAAGAGCAAGTTTCACTAATTTAATAGCATTCTCAGGCTCATTGTTTCTAAGTGCAATAATAGCCAGGTTCGCATATGGGCCGGCCAGTTCCGGACGTTCTGCTTTAAACTTTAAAAAAATTTCTTTAGCGGCAACCAGTTTATTTTTATTTAGTAATGTTATTGCTTTTTTATATAGACTGATTTCTGAATCTGATTGTTCAAGTGGACTTAAACCAGATGATGAAAAAGTTGTTGTTTCATTTGTAGTCGCACATGAGCTTAATAAAATCGCTAGTATTAATAAATTAATGTAATACATTGATATACCTGTCTAATTTCGCCGTTCGTTTATACCGAGTAGGAAAAAGTTCTCGCAATTGGATGTGACTTAGTTTTACCCATTTATTATAAACGCCATCTTTAATATGAGACATATTTGCTTCATAAAACTCAATGGCTTTGTCTTCAAATGGAAATGCCTTGTCTTCAAGTAAAATAACGTATTGCTCTAACTCGTCGCCATTTAAGCCTTTTGGTCGTTGCGATGATAATAGATCTTTACTAAAAGATTTATAAATATTTGCAATAGCATGAGTAGATTCTGTCGCTGTTTCAGCAATTCCGTATTTTGATGCCTGGCCATAATATTTAACGGCTCTTTGCATAGCGTATTTCTTCTTCCTGAGGCTGAGTTTAAGCGGGATAATTAATTGCTGTTTGCTGAATTTTTTATGCTCGGACTTTGCTAAATTTAATAAGGCGAAAGAAGTAATATATCGAGTTCGATCTGTTTTATACTTGCTGATAGTTTTTTTATCAGCCTTTATTATTGCTTTGTACCAATGGCTGGTTTTTTTCTTATTACTTATTTTACTATAAAGCTCAGTTAGTTTACTCATTGATTCCATATATTGAGGGAATGGCTTCTTGTATTTCGATATGTACTTTTCATATGATCTGATGGCTGCATTTATGTCATTTTTTGATTCATATAATTCAGCTGCTTGCCATAAAGCGGCAATTTTAACTTCTTTGTTGCTTTCAAAACCTGATATTTTTTCAAATTCTTGTGCAGCCTTAATACCCTGGTCAGACTTTAAATATGCGACAGAAAGTTTTTTAGTTACATCACGATTATATTTATTATTTGGGTATAGTTGTTGAAAGTTTTTAATGTTGATTATTGAAACATTCCAAAGCTGATGTTTCATCGATAATGCGATAGCGTCATAATAACCTGTAGCTGCGATCGAAGAGGAAGGTGCAATGGATGATATTCTAATGAAATGATCAATGGCTTCGTCAATTTTACCATCATTGCTGGAAATTTCGGCTTGTTTATAGATAGATAATGCAAGTTTGTCGGTTAATTTCTGTTTCATTTTTGTACTGATATGCCTGCTGGAGAGTGCTGAAAAATAGGCTGCCTCAGCGTTTCCATATTGAGCAGAATTAAAGTAAGAATGTGCTTTAATAATATTAGCTTTTGTATTGCTGGCTGATTTAACATTATTTGGTACAGATTCCGCTAATTCTATCGCTTTCTTAAACTGCCTTGTCTGGAAGGCCATTTCAGCGGCATGAAGTATGATTTGCGATGAATGTTTGCTGCCAGAATAAAGCTGTGTATATAACGTGGCATACTTTATATGTTTATTAAGAATATTTTTTTTGTCTTTAGCTGATTTTGTATTTTTGTATAACTTATCACTTAGTACAATTGTTGAATATGCGGCTTTTTTATTCAGGATAATGTCACCATCATAAGCTGCCAGTTCATAAAGTTTTAGAGCCTGTTTCAATTGTTTGTTTTTAGATAACAAAGTTGCGTATTGATAATATATATTGTCTTTTCTGGCATATGATTTGTAGTGTTTCAGGTATCTTTTATACCATTTATTTGCAGCTGTAAAATGGATTTTTTTAGATCGTTCCTGGTATAGCTTATGATAATAAGCTGATGCCAGTAAAATATTTTCTTTTAGTTCGGCACTTACTGTTTTATATGTTTTCTGACTGGCATTTTTTCCTAACCAATATTTACTGTTGGGGTGATACTTATTATATAGAACATCAATTTCTTCAGCAGCTTTTTTTGCAAAACCACTTTTTTTCCATATATTTACAATCTGCAAATATGATATTGGGATATCTTTAGAATTTTTGTTATTAGCAATAAAAAACTTTAATGTATCGACTGCATCAGAGTATCGTTGTTGCTTTAAATATATATCACTGACATGCGCGTAACTGTAGTAGATATAACGAAAAGAAGGGTTATTTTTGAAATATTGGTTTAATGCTTCAGCCCCACCTAAATAAGAAAAAGATAATCCGATGGCTCGAAAATACTCATTAAACTGTCCTAGTTGTGATTGATTTAGATTATTGTAATCATCAAAATTATGATAGTCGACAGCCTCCAGATAATCATCGACTGCTTCCAGGTAATATTCCTGTTTGAATCGTGCCCAGCCCCGCTTAAATAATGCTTTTTCATAAAAAATATTGTTTTTCTGTGAACCGATAATATCGCTATATGTATCTTCAGCTTTTATATAATTTCTTTTGGAAAAATAAATTTCAGCAAGTCTGAACTGGCTTTCAATATAATAGATGGATTTTGGATATTTATTAACTAAAACTAATAATGTTTTTTCAGAATTACCATTGTCTCCTTTATGATCATACGCTTTTGCAAGTTGGTATAAAATTCTATCATTACCTTTTGCTTTAGGATAATCTCGTAGTGAGGTGCTCAGCAGTTCAACGGTTTTTTCAAGACGTTCACTATACAGTCTGTCATCAAGCTCTTCATTTTCACCAGTTTTTAAGTTTTCATTTTCTTCGTGAAGTTTACTGCTTAATTCAAATTCCAGTTCAGCCAGTCTGTTAATTGCATCTAAACGTGAATTATCATCTTTTGATGCAAATTTAAGATAGTCTGAATAAGCTTTACGAATATCAACTTTGGACTTTGGTTTAATAAATACCTTTTGTTGTGCTTGTTTATTATTGACAACATCAATATCACGTAATGTATTCCGTTTTTTATCCGACACACTGCATGCAGATAATATAAGGGAGATGAAAATTAATAATATGTTGATATATTTCATATCAGTTCTGTGCTGTATTGCTGTTGTCAAATAATCGAGCCAAACCGTACCTGGATTGATTCATATAACTTTTAAGGTAAGTTAGCCTCTTGTCAAAAATAACGTTGACTATTTTTAATAGTAATTTATGGTGTTTCTTTTTTAGTACCTGATAATTATTTATTAGCCTGACATTATTAATTTGAGAGATGTATTTTGAAAATTCATCAAGACGAGTACTGTTTTCCAGAAAACTTACGGGAAAATGAGTCGAAATATCTACAATATTATTGTCAATCTCCAGCTGATTGTTGTTTAATATATCTTTTGCATTAATTTCATATAGTTTTTCATTCTTGATTGAGGTGATATTTTTAATTCGTTCGCCATAATATGTTTGTGCATCAATGTAACTGGCTGAAGCGGTCATATTTTGATTTAGTTTTTCATATATGTAAGGTAGTAAAAGATGTGACTCATCTACAGATAAATCATAGGTATTTCTGGATTTTAAAATATTAATTGCATTTAATGCACTTATATAATCTTCCTGATTTGTTGCAGTGAGTACTATTCCTAACAGTGCCTTATTAAAATATATACTGTCGATCTCAATATTTCTAAAGGCATCTCGTGAATCACGATAAAATTCTTTACGTAACAATGAATAACCTAAGACTAAATAGAGACGGTTAATCATTTCACTCTGTGTATTTATTTTTTTACTGTTCAGAATTTCATTAATTTTAATATGTGCGTCAGTCCACCAGTCCTGACGGATATAAGCCGTTGCAATATTTAGCCTGGCTGCAGGATAATATTTAGAATTTATTGGTATTTTTGAATATTGTTTAACGGCTTTGCGATGCTTTTTAGTTTTTTGCAATGCAATGCCGGTGAATAATCGTGCAAGGTTAGCATCATCCGCTATTAAGTCATTGTAAGTACCTTCAGTATACTGGAGTACTTTTTTCCATTTTTTACGTTTTAAATAATATCGCGCATAGATAAATGAAATGTTTGAGACCAGTGATTTTTCACCTTCATTTTTTGCTTTTATAAAAAGTTTATTTGCTAATTGAAGATTGTTATTGTCGAGTAAAAATTGAAATATAGAAAAAATTTCCTTGTTATCAATATTCTCTTGTATAAGTGGTAAATGGTTTTGAATTAAACAGATACCAATAACATTTTTATTTTGTTTTGACAGTTTCTCTAGTTGTATATTAAGCCGTTTTAGTGAGCGAGTACGACTGCGACATTCACTTATGTTTCTGGTGAGTGATGTATAGAGTTTATTTGATATATTTTGATAATCATTTTCCAAAACTTGAATTTCTGTATTCGATATTGCTGCCCAAACGGGGTTACAGATAAGGTTTAATACTAAGCCGGGTACAAGAATAAGAGTTTTTGAGGAGGTAAAAGTACGTTTGAAATCCATTTCCGGTAACCTGATTAATTCTTTTAAAAACAACAGCTTATAACTCCGTCGAATCCATTTTTCGCACAAAATAGTATATCACTATGCTTGCTTTGGATCTAATATTATCCGTGATTTGTATGAATAAAATGAAGTTTTTATTACGCATATGGTAAAGCTGAAATGGACAGTTACAGGGGTAGCTGTTACATTCTTAACTAGAATTAAGGAAAATAAATAAAGACAAGGGAATATAATGTCACAATTATTACTATGTAACTCACCGATTACTTCAAACTCATTTGAAAATACTTTTGGTCTTAATGCAGATGCCATCACCGGCGTTGGCTGTGTTAATCCAATGTCTCTTAATGCATATCAGCCTTATTTGGCAACAGATAATACACCAACAGCAAAAGACTACGCCATTTTAAGCCAATTTAGTCATGCTCCATCTACAAAACAAATTACCCAAATGTCTCTCTGCTATGGTGTAGATAACACATTGGCGCTTTCAGAAATATCAGATAAGTTAAAAAAATCGGGTATTGGAGTTATGGGGGCGTCTACAAGTATTTATGGCAATCGTCTCGCGAGTTTTACTGATGCGGTTAAAAACTACCAAAGCGCATTAATGAATTATCGTGATGTCATGAAAGATAGTGGCGCGAATAAAATATTGGCTAAACAAAATGTCATGCGTGCCTTCGAGAAAATGCAAGTTGGTTTTAGGCATGAGCTTCGTTCCGTAACAGGTGGTATTAAAGCCGGCCAGAAAGGCTCTCCATTAACTAGTTCAACTCGTGCTGTAAATATCGCGAAAAGCAGCCGAAATGCAGTAAAGCTGGAAATTACAAATCAGGTGCAAGCCAGTCAATTAGCCCGTTTTGGGAAGAGCGCAAAGCTACTTGGTAATGGCTTGGCTGTGATTAATTTTACTAGTCGAGTAGGGAATATACATAATAGTTATATTGCTGGTGAGAACTGGGAGAGAGAATTGTTTATTGAATCGAGTAGTTTTGCGGCAAGTGCTACGGCAGGTATTATTAGTGCAAATGTGGGGACGGCGACACTTGGCTTTTTAATGGTTGCAACACCTATAGGTTGGGTTGGTTTAATTATTGGTGGTGTGGCTGTCGCTGGTATTGCCGCGGGAGCTTCAGTTGGTATGAACCATGCGGTTTCCACTAGTAGTGGTGATTGGTATGACGCTATTATGAAGTTTATTAACTGATTATGAGTATGTTTTCTCAACTTCTAGGTATAACTTTTGGGATCATGTTAATCGGTTTAATGTTGTATGTTTTATTTGGTCAAATTACTGTACGGAAGCTTCGAAAAAACACGAAAACTAGAGATGCATTAGGTATCGAGTTTGCTAGTGGTTGGGATGTTCTTAATGTAGCACAAGCTTTGGCATTACCAAAAAGTTGGATGCAAAAGTTAAAAGGTTCTCCATTATCATCACTTTATGCTGATGTTGATGTGCTATACGAATACACCAGTAAGTTTGATCGTTTTTTAGCTTTTGTTTTGTTCTGGATGCTAACGTTATCAGTAGGGGCAGGGTTGTTACTGATATTATTAGATGCTATAGGTGTATTTGATTAGCTTACCTCAATCATCAAAACCGCCAAAATAACATCTCTTCCTTCAGCGGCTAAAACATTAAATGTCCGGCATGCAGCTGCTGTGTCCATTACTTCGTAGCCAATGTTATTTTGCTGTAAAATTGATAAGCAATCCTGGTGAGGAAAAGTTAGTTTTTTGCCTGTTCCTAACAGGACAATTTCGGGCTTGTTTTCGCAAAAACCGAGAAAATGTTCAGGGTTAAATTCCGAGATATTCTGAGGAGCCCAGCTTTTAATTATCCCATTTGTTCGCAATGAGACACTATTTCGTATAATACCTAAATGATTGTCCGTATCCCATTCATCAATTAAGCCTGTTTTAAGCTCTGGATGATCGGAATTTATCCCTGTGATAGAAATCATTCCAACTTCGTATCCATGGATAAGAATATTCAGACCAGTTTCAAGAACAAATTTCACAGATAATTTCCCTTCAAATGTCATATAAATTCAGGCTGAGCCTTGTTTTATATGGTTCTGTCATTGACAGTGTGCTTAATGAACCGTTAATGTTACCAGCTTTATTAAATGGGTGGAGTAGGGATTTTGCACCTGTTAGAATACGGTTAAAATTAGCTTAAATAACGATCATTTCGAACTGGATACCCCCTTGATAGAAGATTTTCCGAGAATTAAACGTTTACCGCCTTATGTCTTTAATATTGTCAATGAATTAAAGGCTGAAGCGCGTGCGCGTGGCGAAGATATTATCGATTTTGGTATGGGAAATCCGGATCAACCAACGCCAAAACATATCGTGGATAAATTGGTCGAAGTGGCTCAACGTCCTGATACACACCGATATTCATTATCACGAGGGATTCCTCGTTTACGCCGTGCGATATGTAATTGGTATAAATCACGTTTTGATGTGGATTTAGATCCTGAATCTGAAGCAATTGTCACTATTGGCTCTAAAGAAGGCCTGGCTCATCTTGCCATGGCAACAGTTGGACCGGGAGACGCTGTTTTGGTACCAAATCCGTCTTATCCAATCCACCCTTACGGTTTTGTCATTGCCGGTGCCGATATTCGTCATGTCCCGATGGGGGCAGATCGAGATTTTTTTGAAGAACTGGATAAAGCGATTAAGAATAGCTGGCCAAAGCCGAAAATGCTGATTTTGAATTTTCCGGGCAATCCAACCACCCAGTGTGTTGATCTCGATTTTTTTAAAAAAGTCGTGGCCATTGCTAAAGAGCACGAAATCTGGGTGGTACATGATATTGCTTATGCAGATATTGTTTTTGATGGTTATAAGGCTCCTTCAATATTGCAAGTTGAAGGCGCTAAAGAAGTTGCTGTTGAATTTTACTCACTCTCAAAGAGTTATAATATGCCAGGCTGGCGTGTTGGCTTCATGGTGGGTAACCCGATCCTGGTTGCTGCCTTAGCTCGTATGAAGTCATATCTTGATTACGGTATGTTTACCCCGATTCAGGTAGCCGCAATTGCAGCACTGGAAGGCCCGCAAGATTGTGTCAGAGAAATCTGCGAGATGTATCAAAGTCGTCGTGACGTATTGTGCGATGGATTAAATGCGCTGGGGTGGAATGTAGAAAAACCGAAAGCCACGATGTTTGTTTGGGCTCCGATACCTGAACAATTTAAAGAGTTAGGCTCGTTAGAGTTTTCAAAATTATTATTAAAGGAAGCGAAAGTTGCAGTCTCACCCGGTATTGGTTTTGGTGATTATGGTGATGATTATGTGCGCTTTGGTTTGATAGAAAATGAACACCGTACGCGTCAGGCAGTACGAGGTGTTCGTGACATGTTTAAGAATTACAAATCAGATGTTTAAAACAGAGATGTTTAAGAAAAAGAGGAATAAATAGTGGATCCGGTTAAAGTTGGTTTACTGGGATTAGGTACGGTCGGTGGCGGTACAGTAAATGTTCTGCAACGTAATGCAGAAGAAATCTCTCGTCGCGCAGGTCGTGGTATTGTAGTTACACATGCAGCTGCGCGTGATTTAAATAAGCCGCGTATTTGTTCTACTGATGGCATTACTGTCACTACAACAGCGCAGGATGTTGTAGAAGATCCTGAAATAGCTATAGTTATTGAGCTTATTGGTGGCGATACGCTAGCGCGGGATTTAGTAATGCGTGCGATTGAAAACGGCAAGCATGTTGTTACTGCTAATAAAGCGTTAATTGCAAAACATGGTAATGAAATTTTTGCTGCAGCTCAGGCTAAAGGTGTCATTGTCGCTTTTGAAGCAGCCGTGGCTGGTGGCATACCCATCATTAAAGCCATTCGAGAAGGCCTGGCAGGAAATCAAATTGAATGGTTAGCCGGTATTATTAATGGCACAGGTAACTTTATTCTTACAGAAATGCGCGACAAAGGTCGTGACTTCAATGATGTATTAAAAGAAGCACAGGATTTAGGTTATGCCGAAGCTGATCCTGAGTTTGATGTTGAAGGCATCGATGCAGCGCATAAGTTAACTATCCTGGCTTCGATTGCATTTGGTATTCCATTACAGTTTGATAAAGCCTTCACTGAAGGTATTACAAAAATTACCCGTGAAGATGTGACTTATGCAGAAGAGTTAGGTTATCGCATTAAACATTTAGGTATTACTCGTCGTACTGACAAAGGTGTTGAATTGCGTGTGCATCCTACGTTGATTCCTGAGCGCCGTTTAATTGCCAATGTTGATGGTGTAATGAATGCAGTACTTGTTCAGGGTGATGCGGTTGGTCCAACCTTATATTATGGTGCAGGCGCAGGTGATGAACCTACAGCTTCAGCTGTCGTCGCTGATGTTGTTGATGTGGTTCGGGTATTAACATCAGATCCGGAAAATCGTGTTCCTCATTTAGCTTTTCAACCGGATAGCTTATCTGACTTACCGATTTTAAAAATGGAAGAAGTTGAAACTGCTTATTACTTACGCATGCAAGCGAAAGATGAGCCGGGTGTGTTAGCTGATGTAACCCGAATCCTTGGAGATAAAGGTATAAGTATCGAAGCCATTATTCAGAAAGAACCAGCAGAAGGTTCGACGAATGCTAACGTAATCATGTTAACGCATACAGTAGTAGAAAAACAAATGAATGAAGCGATTCAGAAAATCGAATTGCTTAATACGATCAGCGGAGAAGTTACTCGCATTCGTATGGAAAATTTAGAAGCAAGTTAAAAGATCTTTTCACCGCAGAGGCACCCCAGGAGTACTTCCTTGTGTTGTTTGTAACAACACAAGGGGCGCGCAGAGAACGCAGAGTTATTTTTTTAATAAAATCTACGTAGTAGTAACTTAGCGAACAAATTTATTAAGTGCCTTTGTTTAAATTTTATTATTGATTTTCCTCTGCGATCTTTGCGGTGGAAGTTTAAAGTTATATTAGGAGCATATTATGCCTTTTCGTAATCGTTACACCGGACTTATAGAGCGTTATCGAGATCGTTTACCTGTACATGATGACACTCGCTTGATTAGTTTAGGTGAGGGCAATACCCCGTTGATTCGTTTACATAACATCCCTGAAACGTTGGGTAAAGATGTCGATATTTATATCAAGTATGAAGGTTTAAACCCAACAGGTTCGTTTAAAGATCGTGGCATGACCCTGGCAGTAACAAAAGCGGTTGAAGAAGGCAGTAAAGCGATTATTTGCGCATCAACGGGTAACACTTCAGCGGCAGCAGCAGCGTATGCGGCACGTGCCGGTATTACTGCATTTGTTTTAATTCCGGAAGGTAAAATTGCCTTAGGCAAATTAGCTCAAGCGATGATGCATGGTGCTGTTGTAATACAAATCAAAGGTAACTTTGATGATGGTATGGAACTGGTTAAACAAGTGGGTAAAGAGGCACCGGTTACAATTGTTAATTCAATCAACCCTTATCGTATACAAGGTCAGAAAACAGCGGCTTTTGAAATTATTGAAGAGCTGGGCTTTGCACCGGATTATCATTGTATCCCTGTTGGAAATGAGGGTAACATTACCGCACATAGGATGGGGTATAGTGAATACCATGAAAATGGAATCGTAAACTCTCGTCCAAAAATGGTTGGTTATCAAGCGGCAGGTTCTGCTCCGTTCATGCGTGGTGAAATGGTGAATAATCCTGAAACAGTGGCAACAGCAATTCGTATTGGCCATCCACAAAGTTGGGATAAAGCCTGGGTTGTAAAAGAAGAGTCAGGTGGTTGGTTTGATGAGTGTACTGATGATGTCATTCTTGCAGCACAAAAGTTACTAGCTGAAAAAGAAGGAATCTTCTGTGAACCTGCTTCAGCGACTTCTTTAGCAGGTGCAATGATGGATATTAACTCAGGTAAGATTCCTGAAGGCAGTAAAATTGTTTGTACCTTAACGGGTCATGGTTTAAAAGATCCGGATACTGCTATTGAGCAAAGTACGCGTCCATTGATTAATGTATCTGCGACACTAGAAGATGTTAGAAAAGCAATCATGGACAACATGTAAAAAATTCCTGACGCGCTCTCTGGCGGCGTTGAAAATAAATTAAAAATACTCACTGACTACGTGTCAGCTCCGTTTTTTAATTTATTTTCGCCTTGCCAAGAAAACGCGCCAGAAGTTTTTAGTTGTAGCTAAACATAAAAACAAAACCAGCTCGTCATTCCGGCATGCTCTTCATCCTTCGGGTACAGACGAGCCGGAATCCATTGTTGTACTAAAATAGATTCCGGTTCGCACTTTGTTTGACCGGAATGACAGTACTTTTAAACTTAGAGACTATTACTGTGCCTGGTGAATCTACACTGACACTTTTTATCCCCGATTTGTTTGGCTTTCAGTCAATGCTTTCTAAATTATCATCTGATGAAATTTCTCAGTTGCCTGAAATTAAACTTCCTGTTTTAGAAAAATGGCTTTCGCGTGGCTCATTAGAAAAGTCATCTAGCCAGGAAGATAGTGTATTTTCAGAGTTAGGCATAGATGAATATAAAAACAAAGACAAACCTTATGCTGCTTTGTCGTTAGTAGCAGAAAAAACGTCAGACGTTGAAATTAACACGGAATCATACTGGTTACGTGCTGATCCCGTAAACCTGCAACCCGATCGTGATACTGCACTTCTTGCTGGACACGAAGAGCTCGCTTTAACGCAAGAAGAAGCAAATAAACTGGTTGCACAGGTTAATGCCCATTTCATTGATGAAGCCTGGATTCTATATACATTTTCACCGCATCGTTGGTATTTACGGTTAGACAATGCTATTGATTTAAAAACAATACCATTAGCCAGGGTCTTAGGTGAAGATGTAAATCAGTTTATCCCGACTGGTGATGATGCTGATTATTGGTTTAAAATAATTAATGAACTGCAAATGTTGTTACATGGTTCAAATGTTAATTTTGAACGTGAATCTCGCAATATGTGGATAGCGAACAGTATTTGGTTGTGGGGTGGGGGCTGTTTACCAAAGTTTGATTTAAACTCTTCTTACGACAAAATGATAACTAATAATAGTGTGTTCTCAGGTATTGGTTATCATTGTGGTTTTGATGTTTTATCGTTGAATGAGAATTTCCCTGAAAACATCAAGTCTGAAAATAACTTTATTGTATTGGATATGCTATCTGAACAGGTTCAACGTCGGGATGTATATACTTTCATGGAAACATTGAATGAAATGGAATCTGTATTTTTTACACACTGTAATGAACAGTTGCTAAGTGGGGGAGTCGGTAAGATAAAAATAATTACCGATGCTGGAACAATAACTATTACAAAAAAACAGTTAGGCCATTGGTGGAAACGAGTCAAGCCCTTCTCAGGTTTTAAAAATGCATAAATCAATCAAACGAATGTCTGTAAAACAAGAGAAAATGATGGGGTTTTCATCTGTTTTAAATCGCGTTTATGCAAACAGAAATATTCAGTCAGAAGAGGAACTTAATTACTCAATTAATCAGCTTTTACCTTTTGACAAACTGAAAGGTATTATAGAAGCGGTTGCATTGATTGCTGATGCAATTAAGAATGAATTAACTATTGTGATAGTGGGGGACTTTGATGTTGATGGTGCAACCAGTACGACGGTTGCAGTTAAAGCATTACGTAGCATGGGGGCTAAAAAAGTTGAATTTCTTGTGCCTAACCGATTTGAATTTGGTTATGGTTTAACGCCTGAAATTGTTAACGTTGCGGTTGAGCGATTTAATCCAGATATGATTATCACTGTTGATAATGGTATTTCAAGTCTGGAAGGGGTTAATGCAGCAAAAGCACTTAATTTAACGGTTATTGTTACTGATCACCACTTACCTGCTGAAACTTTACCCGTTGCCGACGCTATAGTTAATCCAAATCAACCCGATGATCTCTTTCCCAGTAAAATGTTGGCGGGTGTTGGTGTGATTTTTTATGTCATGCTGGCATTACGTTCTTTATTAAGAGAACAGGGCTGGTTTACAAAACAAAATTTAGCTGAACCGAATCTGGCCGAACTTTTAGATTTGGTTGCTTTAGGTACCGTAGCGGATGTTGTACCTCTTGATTACAATAATCGTATTCTGGTTTCGCAAGGTTTAGCACGCATTCGCTCAGGACGAGTTTGTGCAGGAATTAAAGCTTTAATTGATATTACCGGGCGTGAAAATGAGCGTTTAGTTGCCAGTGATTTTGCTTTTGCTATAGCGCCAAGGTTGAATGCTGCTGGTCGGCTGGATGATATGTCGTTAGGTATTAACTGTTTATTAAGTGATGATGTAGCTGAAGTTCATGCTATTGCACAACAGCTTGATGAAATTAATCATGCTCGACGTGATATTGAAGCTGATATGAAACAACAGGCGATGATAATACTAGATGGTATGCATTTAGATGAGAATAAAAGCTTACCTTTTGGTTTGTGTTTGTTTGATGAAGGTTTTCATGAAGGTGTAGTTGGGATTATCGCTTCAAGAATAAAAGACCAGTGGAACCGTCCCGTTATTGTCTTTGCAAAAACTGATGGTGGTTTATTGAAAGGCTCAGGACGTTCGATAAAAGGCTTACACATACGAGATGTGCTTGACAGTGTAGCAACAAAACACCCTCAACTTATTAGTAAATTTGGTGGTCATGCAATGGCAGCAGGTTTAACTATTGCTGAATCTGATTATGATTTGTTTATTAAAGCATTTGATAAAGAGGTACGTCGGCATCTTTGTGAAGATGATTTGCAAGGTATTGTGATGAGTGATGGTGAGTTATTAGAGTCTGAATTTAACATGAATACAGCAGAAGAACTTCGTTATGCTGGTCCCTGGGGACAAACCTTTCAGGAACCTGTTTTTGATGGTGTGTTTAATATTATAAACAAACGCATTGTTGGTGAGAAACATCTGAAATTGTCATTACAGCCCGTGAATTCCAATTTAGAAATTGATGCGATTGCGTTTAATATCACAGATGAAGAATGGCCAGTTGAACTACGTCAAGCCAAGGTTGCATATCGTTTAGATGTGAATGTTTTCCGCGGCAAGCAAAATTTGCAGCTGATGGTTGAGCATATAGAGCCATGTTGATTTTAGGCTTTAATTGTAGATCGGAGTCATAGTGCCCCACATAAAAAACATAAGAGGGTATCAGCCCGACGCTGTGGTCAGTTTTTCCTTTTACCCCTTTTCTAACCGTTAGAAATCAAGAAAAGATGTTTTCATATACGTTGAAGACGATTTAATATTGTTCATTCATTATAGTTTTGCGTCGGGCTGAAGCTACCGCATTCTTGCTAACGTTCCTTACCTACGTCCAAGTAGGCAAAGCCCGACCTACAAAAAACAACACTTAGCCCGGATGAAATGCAATCCGGGAAATTTAGCACGCTTGTCATCCCGGATTCCGCTGCGCTTCATCCGGGCTACAGATTGCAAGCAATGACAGGCTAATGAGTTTTAGGGTAATATAGCGTCTTTATTTTTAAGGATTTCAAGATGTTGGAAATTAATCCAATTAAATTGCGTATCAAAGATTTTCAGGGTCGTACTGACATCCTGAGGGGGTATCTTTGACTATGAAGCCAAACAAGAACAATTAGCCGAAGTTATTCGTGAGCTAGAAGAGCCTGATGTCTGGAATAAACCTGAACGAGCTCAAGAACTTGGTCGAGAAAGGGTTCAGTTAGAAAAAATAGTCAATATTATCGATGAGCTGGATAGCAGTCTGGTTGATGCTGCTGAACTGCTTGAATTAGCCGCAGAAGAAGATGACACAGACACTGTTCAGTCCGTCGAGACAGAGCTGGATGGCAAAGAAAATTCTCTTGAGCAACTCGAATTTCAACGTATGTTCTCCGGCCGTATGGATGCAAACAACGCTTTTTTGGATATTCAATCAGGTTCGGGTGGAACAGAAGCTCAGGACTGGGCAGAAATGTTGTTGCGCATGTATCTTCGTTGGGGAGAAAGTAATGGCTTTAGCACCGAATTAATTGAAGCATCATCGGGCGAAGTTGCAGGAATTAAAAGCGCCACTATTAAATTTACCGGTGAATATGCCTTTGGCTGGTTACGTACCGAAACCGGTGTGCATCGTTTAGTACGAAAATCGCCATTTGATTCAGGTAATCGTCGTCATACCTCCTTTTCATCCGTTTTTGTTTCACCAGAAGTGGATGACAATATCGAAATTGAAATCAATCCGTCTGATTTACGTATTGATACTTATCGAGCAAGTGGCGCAGGTGGCCAGCATGTTAATAAAACTGATTCCGCGGTTCGTTTAACCCATGAACCAACGGGGATCGTGGTACAGTGTCAAAGTGGTCGATCGCAGCATCAGAATAAAGATAATGCGATGAAACAACTTAAATCCAAACTGTATGAATTTGAACTGCAGAAACAGAATGCAGAAAAACAGGTGATGGAAGACAGTAAAACAGATATCGGTTGGGGTAGCCAGATTCGTTCTTATGTTCTGGATCAAGCACGGATTAAAGATTTACGCACTAATGTTGAAACCAGCAATACCCAGGCTGTTCTTGACGGTGGTTTAAACATGTTTATTGAAGCAAGCCTGAAAAGTGGACTATAGATCAAAATATCTCAACGATGCCAGAACGTGCGGAGCAGGTTAGGGTAATACTGACGAAACGCAGAGCGGTTCATTAAGTGATGCCAGAACGTGCGGAGCAGGTTAGGGTAATGCTGACGAACTGCTTAGCAGTTCATTAAGTACAAAGGCACAAAGAACGCTAAGAAACGTAAAGGAAAAATATTGCGTAATTACCGTCTTTAGCTTTTGTGTGAGTTTAAATATTGTTATAAAGAAATATTTAGAATTATGCAGATAAAAATTTCTAACTCTGCGAACCTTTGCGTCCTTAGCGCCTTTGCGTTAGGTTTTATTTTTTAGAGAAAAGAGAATGAATGATAAAGTTGAACAACAACCCGTAGATGAAAATAAACTAATTGCTGAACGTCGCCAGAAACTGGCTGGCATTCGTGAAACTGATGGCGCAACATTTCCTAATGATTTTCGTCGTAATGTGATGGCGGGTGAATTACATGCTGAATACGGCGAAAAAGATAAAGAAGAAATTGCTGAATTAAATGTTCGTGTTAGCGTTGCAGGCCGTATGATGCTGAAACGTGTGATGGGTAAAGCCAGTTTTGCAACGATTCAGGATATGTCAGGTCGCATTCAATTTTATGTTGCGCGTGATGATTTACCCGAAGGTGTTTATAACGAGCAGTTTAAAAAATGGGATGTTGGTGACATCATTGGTGGCGAAGGCGTCTTGATGAAGACCAATAAAGGCGAACTCTCTGTTAAGTTAGATAGCATTCGCTTGTTAACAAAATCATTACGTCCTTTACCTGAAAAATTCAAAGGCGTGACCGATCAGGAAACACGTTATCGTCAACGTTATCTTGACTTGATTATGAATGAAGAGTCACGAAACACTTTTATTATGCGTTCTAAAATTGTTGCGCACATTCGTGAGTTCTTAATGAAAAAAGATTTCCTGGAAGTTGAAACACCAATGATGCAGGTTATACCGGGTGGAGCAACTGCGCGTCCGTTTACAACCTATCATAATGCATTAGATATGGATTTATTTTTACGTATTGCCCCCGAGTTATATTTAAAACGATTAGTGGTGGGTGGTTTTGAACGAGTATTTGAAATTAATCGTAATTTCCGTAACGAAGGTTTGTCAACACGTCATAACCCGGAATTCACCATGATCGAATTCTATGAAGCTTATGCCGATTATAAAGACCTCATGGACATTACTGAAGAAATGTTACGTTCAATTGCTGAGAATATTGTTGGAAAAACAAAGATTGATTATCAGGGTGATGTGTATGATTTCGCTAAGCCGTTTGATCGTATGACAATTAAAGAATCAATTCTTCATTTTAATAGTGATGTTACTGAAGCAGAGCTAGATGATGAAACAAAAGCTCGCGCTATTGCGGAACGTTTAGGTATTCCGTTAAAAGATGGCTATGGTTTAGGTAAAGTTCAAATTGAAATATTTGAAAAAACGGTTGAACATCGTTTAATGAACCCGACTTTTATTACTGCATACCCAACTGAAGTTTCGCCTCTTGCACGTCGTAATGACGATGATCCGTTTGTTACTGATCGTTTTGAATTTTTTGTTGGAGGCCGTGAAATTGCAAATGGTTTCTCTGAGCTTAATGATGCAGAAGATCAAGCAGAACGTTTTAAAGCTCAGGTAGAAGAAAAAGAAGCCGGCGATGATGAAGCAATGTTCTTTGATGAAGATTACATCACTGCGCTTGAACATGGTATGCCACCCACAGCAGGTGAAGGTATAGGTATTGATCGATTAGTTATGTTGTTTACTGATGCTCCTTCAATTCGTGATGTCCTTCTATTCCCTCATATGCGCCCTGAAGGTTAACGGTAGTTAAACTAAAGAAGTACTCTTGGGGTGAGGCCAGAAGCTTAATCGAAGATTAAGATTGGGTCTTGCTCGTGCGACCTAAGCAAAGCGAAGAAGTACCTGATGATCTGCCGAAAGCAGATCTGAGGTAAACCTCGAAGAGGTTCATAAGTGCGCCCTGAAGGTTAACGGTAGTTAAACTAAAGAAGGTCGTTCTTGTACATCCGTGTACCCACGACACTTATGCATCCTTGCATGTCGTACTCTTGGGGTGCGCCCTGAAGGTTAACGGTAGTTAAACTAAAGAAGGTTGTTCTTGTACATCCGTGTACCCACGACACTTATGCATCCTTGCATGTTGTACTCCCGGGGTGAGGCCAGAATCTTAATCTCTGATTAAGATTGGGAAGTACTCGATGATTCTTCTTCGAAGAAGAAGTTTTCTAAGTGCGACCAGAAGGATAATCGAAGATTATCATTGGGGAGTACTCGATGAAACGCGAAGCGGTTCCTAAGTGCGACCAGAAGCTCAGCAAATAATTATGTAAATCTTTGAGAATTAAACCTTCTCATATTTCAAATGGGCAAAAGTACATCTTTTTGTTTAGCATCATACATTTTAGCATCCATTAGATATTAATTATATTATGTATTATTTTATATGATGTTTTAGTAATACTAAGGGTTTTCCTCGTAGTTTTTATACATCAATATATGTCAGTATTCTAAGCATTATGTCTCCTGATAAGTCACAAAAACTATCGAGTATACAGTTAACTCAACAGCGCCAATATTCAATCTATTCGCTTGTCTTATTTTTGTTTATATTGATTTTAGCAACGAGTCTTATCATTGTTTCAGATTATCGTCGTTTTGAAAAACAATTCACGGTTGATGTTGAAAAACTCCATAACCGATTTAATTTTTATATCAAACAAAATGAAGCTGTTCTTGAAGGTTTGTCCGCATTTGTTGCGGGTGTCGGTGGTGTTAATGATGAAATGTTAAATCGCTATGCAAAACAGGTTAAAGCCAGATTTCCTCATATTTATATGCTTGAAGTTGCTGAAGAAGTCAAAAAATCAAATTTGAAATCATTTATTCAAAAACGGATAGATAAAGGGCATGCCGGTTTTGATGTGTGGGCTTTTGATTATTCCAGAAATAGAAAATGGCGTAAATTGCCTGAAAAGGATAATTATTTTCCACTTATATACCTTTACCCTTTAACTGAAAAATCACATAAAGTTTTTGGCCTTGATTTGAGTTTGCATGAACATCTGGCCGTGCCATTAAAAAAAGCGTTAGATGTCGGAGGGTATCAAACAAGTTTGCCTTTCAATTTAATTGAAGGTAACAAAGCATTTGTTATGTTTAAAGCTGTTGATTTGGGCGAGGGTGATTCCGTACCGTGCTTTATGACTTTGATAGTAATTACCGCAGACACTTTTCTTTTTGATTATGATGTGAAGGATAACTCTTTAGGTTTACTGGTTTATCATAACTCTAAAGCTAAAGAAAATAAGTCAGGTCACTTTTTTTTAAAAGAGTTTGAAGTGAATAATTTATTACCCCGTTTTGTATTTGAAACGTCGTTGGAACAAAATCAAACAGGGCTTGTGTTACAAATAACCAGACAATTTCAATTTAGAGATATTAGCTGGGTTTTACTCTTTATAATATTAAATGTATTTACTACAGTTTTTTTTATAACAAAAGGTGTGTCATCTAAAAATAAATTAATGCAGAATAAATTGCTGCAAGCATCGCAGCAAAAACATAAAATGGTAGCAGTTAGTAATTTGACAGGTGGAATTGCACATGAATTTAATAATAATTTAAGTGTGATACGAGGATTCCTGAACCTTCTGTCAGATAAGGTTGATAATGATAGCGAATCTAAATCCTGGATTAATCATGCAGAAAAGGCGACTGAAAAATCAATTAAATTAACGCACAAGTTATTAACCTACTCACGATATAAAGGAATTCGTGAACGGGTAAGTAATATTATGATAAATGAGCATATTATCGATCTTAAAAAAGATTTATCCCGGTTTTTAAATGAAAATGTAAATTTAGAATTTGATCTGGCTGTTGGTTTGTCGTCAGTTTTATTTAGTGAGGATGATCTAAAAGAGATTTTATTTGAACTTGTCGAAAATGCTAATGATGCTATTGAAGGAAATGGATTGATAACAATATCAACGAGGAAAATTTATTTAACTGCTCCACAAGATATTGAAATGGAGGATGACGTAGATCTAATCCCAGGTGATTATATTCATCTGGCAGTTTCTGATACTGGAAGTGGAATAAGTGATGATATTAAATTACATGTCTTTGATCCATTTTTTACCACTAAAACATTTGGTGAAAGTTCAGGAATGGGTTTAGCAAGTGTTTATGGCCTGGTGAAATTAAATAATGGTTATATTAATTTATCATCTGATGGTACAAACGGTTCAGTTTTTAATATCTATATTCCTTTTTTAGAATGAATATATTAAAAAAAGGCATCCTTTAAGGATAATACCGTTCACTTAAGGTTTTGATTTTATTCCCCCTCTCTCAGGGAGGGGGTTAGGGGGAGGGGGGTAGTTATAAATCACCCCTCCCTAGCCCTCCCCTTGAAGGGGAGGGA
>VAPK010262367.1_pt1 | contig 25891 bp, 25 predicted proteins | sample 3395031 | NCBI WGS metagenome assembly VAPK01 (sample SAMN08290443, study PRJNA428436) | hydrothermal vent metagenome | isolation source: Deep-sea hydrothermal vent chimney 1 | place: Pacific Ocean: Juan De Fuca Ridge
GATTGTTGTAGGTGATGGAGCAGGGCAGCCGTATATGGAGTTCACGAATAAGAAGCGTAAAGCAGCTTATTCAACCGAACTGAAAATTAAATGGGCGGACATTGATGTCGATAGTAATGCCAATATTGCGTTGTATTACGACACTAATAAATTTGGTTTTGATGGTACGCTGATTGTCGATGGTTTGACTGAAGATAAAGACTTTAAGAATGATCGTTATCTTTGGGATATTACAACAATGCCGGCAGGGAAGTATTTTATCTATGGCATCATTCAGGATGAAACGCAGACTTTACGTATCTACAGCCCGGTGCGTTATAAAATTACAGTGCCATAGGCTTAGCTTCAGAAAATCGTAATTATAGAATCAATGAGGTAGATTTCAATTGATTTGTTAGCGCATACAAATATCGAGACATAACAATAATAAATAATGATAGGGTCGGACACATGAAGTTTATAAATGTAATCTTAAAAACAATCACTTTCTTTTTGGCTATTCAATTAAGTGCTTGCGGTGGTGGCGGAAGTGCTCCAGCTTCACCCACTTTCACTGTTTCTACAAATCAAATAAATGTTGGCGTGGTGACGAATTCTGGGCAGGCACCGGATCAAACTATCTCAGGTACCGTTTCAAATTATAGTGGTCCTTTGTATATTTACATTACGCATACTAACAATGGAATCAATACAGTCTATTTACCAAACATAGTCGGTAATACCGGGACATCAACTATATCAATGCAATCTAAGCCTCAGGGTGTTTACTTTGATACCATTGAAGTTAAAGCATGTTCAGATTTTGATTGTGTGAATCAAATAGCTGGAAGTCCACAAATGGTCAATGTAACGTATAGCATCGGTATTGCGGTTGATCCACCTGCATTGAATTTTACAGCCGTAGCAGGCAGTGCACCAGCAGCGCAAACTGTTACCGTTTATTATAATTCAAACAGCCTAAGCACTGATACCTGGGGTAGTTCATACCTGTATCTTGATGGTGCTAATTGGATGAGTTACACACCAGCGGATGGACAATCGCCAGGTGAAGTCGAAGTTACACTGAGTGCTTTTCCAGCGGGGACAACTCCAGGTATTTATAATGCGGAAATTAGATTTGGTGCAAATCAGGGTAAAACATTAGTTACACTGCCTGTTAAATATACTATTCAATAAACACATCGGTTGGGGTGAAAAAGGTGAAAAAGGGAAAAAGGGGTCAGACTTAGGGAAAAAGGGGGGAAAAAGTGAAAAAGGGGTCAGACTTGATTTAAACAGGGAAAAAGGGGTCAGACTAAATCAAATCTGACCCCTTTTTCGACTCCTTTTTCGCCCCATTTTTCCTTTTTTAGCCTCCTTTTTGTAATTATATATAAGTTATGTATCAAAATTGCCCAAAATGTAGCTTTAAAAATTTATCTGATAAGAAATATGAGTCTTGTCCACAATGCGGTTTGATTTTTGATAAATGGTTAAAAAACAAATATAAAACAAAAGATACTTCTAACATTAAACAAGCCCCAAAGTATGTCGCACCTTTTGTACTATTACTCAAAGAACAGTTATTTTATATTCCTGAAAATTTCTCAAGGCCACGTTTTTATTTAAATCTTGTTATTTATTTTTTATTGTTTGTCTGGGGTTGGTCTTTTATTTTAGCGGATCACTATTCAGCTGAACTCAATAATTCATTTATGCATCTCATTAACCTTGTTTTTCATGAAGCAGGGCATGTGATATTTCGTTTGTTGGGAAATTTTATGTCTATTCTGGGTGGAAGTATGCTGCAGTTGCTTGTCCCAGTGATTTTCCTGTTTTCATTTCTGCAACGAAAAGATACGTTTGCAGCATCAATTATGTTGTGGTGGTTGGCAGAAAGTATGATGGATTTGGTCGCTTACATTGATGATGCGCAACGACAGGAAATGTGGTTGTTAGGGGGCGTGCAAGGCAAGGACATGCCGGGTATTCATGACTGGAATAATATTTTGAGTCAGTTGGGATTACTTCAGTATGAGCATATTATTGCAGTTATGTTCTCCTGGTTTGCTATTTCCCTAATGTTATTGGCTTTTGTATGGAGTGGAAGATTGCTTAAAAAAATGTCTGATTAAATTAATATTTTCATTTATGTCATGAGATTGCTTCAGTCACGTTGTTCCTTCGTAATGACAGGAATTTCTTTTTTTTAGTATCATATTGATTTTATTGATATTTACACAATTATATTGACATGTCATGACTTGTCATCTAAGGTATGTTTTATGTCTACTATTAAAATCAGTTCAAAAGTCGAAGAAGCTGTGTGGAATGAACTAAAAGAAGCGGCTAATGAATCTCACCAAAATGTTTCCGGAATGCTTACAGAAGCCATAAGTGACTACTTGCAGCGTCGTCGAATACGTCCATCTGTGTTAACTCACCTGGAAGACTCCATTCGGGAAAATGAAGAACTAGGTAAACTTCTTGCCAAGTAGTTCAACTCAATTTCCAACATTAGATGAAGTTGTTGAAATACATTCTATCTTAATTGAGCGCTTTGGAGCCCCAAAAGGTATACGTGACCTTGGTTTGCTCGAAAGTGCTCTTTATCGACCTCAAACAGGCTATTATGACAGCCTGGCTGAAATGGCAGCTGCATTGTTTGAATCTCTTATAAAAAATTATTCTTTTGTTGACGGTAATAAACGAGTCGCATTTTTTGCTACAGATGTCTTTTTACGAATGAATGGTTACAAATTTCAAGTTGAAGCAAAACATGCGCATGCTTTTTTAATGGGGTTGTTTGATTCTGATAGCTGTGACTTGGCGCATTTACTTCCCTGGGTAAATGAAAGCATTACTAATAGCTAGATTAGATATCACGCTCATAATCAAATATTTATTTTATGCCTACTTCTTGAGCATTTATTAAATCAATTCATAAAAATTTTTATGCCCCCCTAAACATTCATATAACCTATTGATTTTAATAGTAAATCCCTGAAGCTTTAAACTTGACACATAAACGACTGCTGGCCTAGACTAGCTCGCACCTTTTTAAAAAGTGTTGCTTGTTTTTTAAGCAAAAAGTAACAATAAAACAAATAAGAAGTCGTTTTAACGTCTCAATTACAGCAAATATAAAGGGTGAGGCTGGAGTTAATGTTAGAGAATTACCTGCCAGTATTAATATTTATTGTCATCGGCCTTGCAGTCGGTGCTGTCATGATTATACTGGGTTTTGTCCTTTCACCGCATAAGCCGGATAATGAAAAAAATTCAGCATATGAATGTGGTTTTGAAGCCTTTGGTGATGCGCGCATGAAGTTTGATGTGCGTTACTATCTCGTCGCTATTCTATTTATTATCTTTGATTTAGAAATCGCCTTTCTGTTTCCATGGGCCATCGTGCTTGAAGATATAGGGATGTTTGGATATATCGCAATGGCGATTTTCCTTGGTATCCTTGTTATAGGTTTCATTTACGAGTGGAAGAAGGGAGCTCTGGAATGGGAATGATCGAAGGCAAACTCAGCGAAGGGTTTATTACCACTTCGGCTGATAAATTAATTAACTGGGCAAGAACGGGTTCGATGTGGCCTATGTCATTTGGTCTTGCTTGTTGCGCAGTAGAAATGATGCATTCTGCTGCTGCGCGTTACGATTTAGATCGTTTTGGTATTATCTTTAGGCCAAGCCCGCGTCAATCAGATGTCATGATTGTTGCAGGTACCCTGGTTAATAAAATGGCACCTGCATTACGTAAAGTTTATGATCAAATGGCAGAGCCGCGTTGGGTTATCTCCATGGGGTCATGCGCAAATGGTGGTGGTTATTACCATTATTCTTATGCCGTTGTTCGCGGTTGTGATCGGGTTGTTCCTGTCGATATTTATGTGCCGGGTTGTCCACCGACGGCTGAAGCGCTTATATATGGCATCTTGCAGTTACAAAATAAAATTCGCCGTACTAATACTATCGCCCGTGTATAAAGAGTATAACTATCTACCATGTCTGATTATTACAATAAATTAGCTGACTCATTACGTCATCGTTTTGCGGGTATGTTTGACGAATGTTTCGTTAGTGTTGGCCAGCTCAACTTCGTTGTTAAAAAACAAAACTTAATTGAAGTTTGTACAGCATTAAGAGATGAAGCTGAATTTCATTTTGAAGAAATGATTGATTTGTGTGGCGTTGATTACAGTGAATATGCTGATGGTGACTGGGATGGCGAACGTTTTGCTGTTACTTACCAGTTATTATCCGTAAAAAATAATCATCGACTCCGCATTCGTGTTTTTGCTGATGGCGAACCACCTCAGGTAGCATCGGTAGTTAATATTTGGAATGGCGCAAACTGGTTTGAGCGTGAAGCCTTTGACTTATACGGTATTATTTTTGATGGTCATCCGGACTTGCGTCGTATCCTGACGGATTATGGTTTTGTTGGTCATCCTTTTCGTAAAGATTTTCCTTTATGCGGTAATGTTGAGATGCGTTATGACGCAGACAAGAAGCGTGTTATTTACCAACCGGTTTCAATTGAAACACGTGTGAATACGCCACGTATTTATCGTGATGATCATCGTTATGCCGATCGTATGACAGAAAAGGACAGTAGTAATGCCTGAGATTCGTAATTACACATTGAATTTCGGGCCTCAACATCCTGCTGCACATGGTGTGTTGCGCCTGGTTCTTGAAATGGATGGTGAGGTTATTCAACGTGCTGATCCTCATGTTGGCTTACTGCATCGTGGTACAGAAAAACTGGCCGAGTACAAACCGTTTAATCAAAGTATTCCTTACATGGATCGTCTTGATTACGTTTCCATGATGTGTAATGAGCATGGTTATGTTCTTGCGCTTGAAAAATTACTGGGTGTGGAAGTCCCTGAACGTGCGCAATATATTCGCGTTATGTTTGATGAAATTACGCGTATTTTAAATCACTTAATGTGGTTGGGAACGCATGCATTAGATGTGGGCGCAATGACCATGTTTCTGTACTGCTTCCGTGAACGTGAAGATTTGATGGATATGTATGAAGCGGTTTCAGGTGCACGCATGCATGCCGCTTACTATCGTCCGGGTGGAGTTTATCGTGATCTACCTGATCGCATGCCACTCTTTAAAAAATCGAAGTACATTGATGCTAAAAAAGTTACCCTGCTTAATGAAAATCGTGAAGGTTCATTACTTGATTTTATTGAAGATTTTACCAACCGTTTCCCCGCTTATATTGATGAGTATGAAACCCTGTTAACCGATAATCGTATCTGGAAACAGCGTACAGTTGATATTGCTGTTGTTTCACCTGAGCGCGCTTTACAACTTGGATTCACGGGTCCGATGTTACGTGGTTCAGGAATCGCGTGGGATTTACGTAAGAAACAACCTTATGAAGTTTACGATAAAATGGATTTTGACATTCCTGTAGGGAAGAACGGTGACTGCTATGATCGCTATCTTGTTCGTGTTGAAGAATTTCGTCAGTCAAACCGTATTATTAAACAATGTATTAAATGGTTACGTGAGAATCCGGATGGCCCTGTTATGCTGGATGATCATAAATTAACACCGCCTAGTCGTGAACATATGAAAGGTGATATGGAATCATTGATTCATCATTTTAAACTTTTCACTGAAGGTTATAGTTTGCCAAAAGGTGAAGCTTATGCGGCAGTGGAACATCCTAAAGGTGAGTTTGGTGTTTACCTGGTAACCGATGGTTCTAATAAACCTTATCGTTTGAAAATTCGTGCGCCGGGTTTTGCTCATATTTCAGCAATGAATGAAATGACAACCGGACATATGTTATCTGATGTGACTACCGTTATGGGTACCATGGATGTTGTATTCGGAGAAATTGACCGATGATAGGTTATAAGAAAAAAGAAAAAAGCAAGCTGCACCTTTTAACAGAAGCTTCGTTAAAAGAAATCGATGTTTGGATAAATAAATATCCTGCAGATAAAAAACAATCTGCTGTGATGTCGGCATTACGTATCGCGCAGGATCAAAACCGTGGTTTTTTAACTGAAGACTTAATGGATGCTGTTGCTGAATATCTGGATATGCGTCCTATTGCGGTTTATGAAGTTGCTACTTTCTATTCTATGTATGAACTGGAACCTGTGGGTAAACACAAGATTTGTGTTTGCACCAATATCTCATGCATGTTGTGTGGTTCAGATACAGTGGCTGGACACTTATCCAATAAGCTGGGAATTAAACTCGGTGAAACGACAACTGATGGTCGCTTTACTTTAAAAGAAGTCGAATGCCTGGGTGCATGTGTTAATGCACCTGTGATTCAGATTGGCGATACGTATTACGAAAACTTGACTGAAGAAAAAATCGATCAAGTTCTTCAAGATTTAGATTAAGTATTTAATAAAAATTAATTATAAGGTTGGAGTCAACCAATGGCGAATGAAGTCTGTTTTCGGACCATGCACATGGACAAACCATGGACACTTGAGAATTACTTGAGTGTGGGTGGCTATGAGCAGCTGAAAAAAATTCTTAAAGAAAAAATTCCGCCAGAACAAATTATTGAGGAACTAAAAACGTCATCTCTACGCGGTCGTGGTGGTGCAGGTTTTCCAACCGGTTTGAAGTGGAGTTTTATGCCTCGCACTGCACCGGGTCAAAAATATATTATTTGTAATTCAGACGAAGGTGAGCCGGGTACCTGTAAAGATCGTGATATTTTACGTTTTAACCCGCATCAACTTGTTGAAGGTATGATTATTGCGGGATATTGCATTGGTGCATCAAAAGGGTATAACTATATTCGAGGAGAGTTCTGGGAACCGTATGAACGTTTTGAAGGTGCTTTAGAAGAAGCCTATAAAGCGGGTTTGTTAGGTGAAAACATTCAAGGTTCTGATTTTAGTTTTGATCTTTACGCACACTTAGGCGCAGGTGCTTATATTTGTGGCGAAGAAACCGCGTTGCTTGAATCTATCGAAGGTAAAAAAGGCCAGCCTCGTTTTAAACCACCATTCCCGGCTGGTTTTGGTTTATACGGTAAGCCAACAACAATCAATAATACTGAAACACTTGCATCGGTTCCTGTCATTTTAGAAAAAGGTGGCAAGTGGTTCCTGGAAATGGGCAAGCCGAATAATGGCGGCACTAAATTATTCTGTGTTTCTGGTCACGTTAATAAGCCGGGCAACTTTGAAATTTCATTAGGTACGCCTTTTTCTGAATTACTTAAAATGGCCGGTGGTGTTCGTGATGGTCATAAGTTAAAAGCGGTTATCCCCGGTGGTTCATCTGTTCCTGTATTGCCCGCAGATATTATTATGGAAACGGATATGGATTACGACTCACTCTCAAAAGCAGGCAGTATGCTGGGAGCGGGTTCAGTTATAGTGATGGATGAAACAACCTGTATGGTCGGTGCATTAGCACGTTTATCACATTTTTATTACGAAGAATCCTGTGGTCAATGTACGCCATGTCGTGAAGGTACTGGCTGGTTAGCAAAAGTGATGCACCGTATTGAACATGGCCAGGGTGTACAGGAAGATTTGGATTTACTCAATGATGTTGCACATCGAATTGGTGGTCGAACTATTTGTGCCTTAGGTGATGCCGCTGCAATGCCGGTAATGAGTTTCTTAAAACATTATCGAGAAGAGTTCCAATATCACATCGATCATAAGAAATGCATGGTTTAAGTGTAAGACCGATGAGTTGATTTTGATTTTATTTCCCCTCCCTTACGACTGCATGGACGCAGGAGGTAGAGCAACGCAGGAGCAGTTGCCGAGGGAGGGGGCTAGGGGGCGGGGATATTATAAATCACCCCTCCCTAGCCCTCCCCTTGAAGGGGAGGGAATAGATATTTTTAATATTGTAATAACGAAATAATAAGAAGCTGAACGAGATAAAAGATGGCAAATATAGAAATTAACGGAAAACCGCTTCAGGTAACTGATGGAGCAATGGTGATAGAAGCGGCCGATGAAGCCGGTATCACTATTCCGCGTTTTTGTTATCACAAAAAATTATCTGTCGCGGCAAATTGTCGTATGTGTTTAGTTGAGGTCGAAAAGATCGCAAAACCTGTTCCTGCCTGTGCTACGCCTGTTACGGATGGCATGAAAATTTTCACAAAATCAACTATGGCTCTTGAAGCACAACAAAGTGTTATGGAATTCCTGTTAATTAATCATCCACTGGATTGTCCAATCTGTGATCAGGGTGGTGAGTGTGAGTTACAGGATATTGCGGTAGGTTTTGGTCAGGATATTTCGCGTTACAGTGAACAAAAACGTGTTGTTGTCGATAAAGACATTGGCCCTTTAATTTCAACAGAAATGACGCGTTGTATTCATTGCACCCGTTGCGTGCGTTTTGGTCAGGAAGTTGCTGGCATTATGGAACTGGGCGCAACAGGTCGTGGCGATAATATGCGCATTGGTACTTATGTTGAACGTACCGTGGCGTCGGAATTATCGGGTAATGTGATCGACTTGTGTCCCGTTGGAGCCTTAACTTCAAAACCTTATCGTTACACCGGTCGTCCCTGGGAAAATGCCCAGGCTAAAAGTATTGCTGCACATGACTGCCTTGGTTCTGGTATTGAAATTGAAACACGTCGCAATAAAGTGATGCGTGTTTTACCTGATGAAAATGAAGCAATTAATGAACTTTGGTTATCAGATCGGGATCGTTTTAGTTACCTTGGTTTAAAACATAAAGAACGTTTGCAATCACCCATGATCAAGCAAGGTAATAGCTGGAAAGAAGTCGATTGGCAAACAGCCTTAAATTATGCCTTTGAAGGTTTAAAAACCGTTATTAGCAAAGACGGTGTAGAAAATGTTGGCGCATTAGTTTCACCTTCTGCAACCGTAGAAGAAATGTATTTAACACAAAAAATTATGCGTGCGATTGGTTCTGATAATATTGATCATCGTTTACGCCAGTCAGATTTTAGTGATCAGGATATCGTTCCACAGTTTCCTGCATTGGGACAATCACTAACTGATTTGGAAAATAACGATGCTGTCTTGTTAGTTGGTTCATGGATTCGTAAAGATCAACCGATTGCAGGACATCGTTTACGTAAAGCATCACGAAAGGGTGCAAAAATTATGGCCGTGAATGCGGTTGATTTTGATTTCAATTTTGCTGTTGAAGAAAAAGTCATAACTTCACCTGCTGAAATGGTGAATTCATTAGCAGCAATTACAAAGGCGCTTTTAACCTTAACCGGCAAATCTGCAGCAGATGGTCTGGAAGCTTTATTAAATAATGTTAAGGCATCTGATGCACACCTTGATATAGCAAAACATTTACATAGCGCAGAAAAAGCAACCGTTATCCTCGGTACGCAAGCAATGTTACAACCTCAGTTAGCTGACTTGCGGGCTTTATCAAACATGATTGCTGAACTTTCTGATGCAACCATGACTACATTGTCTGATGGCGCGAATGCGGCGGGTGCATGGTTAACCGGTGTTGTACCTCATCGTACTTGTAATGGTGAAAGCTCGGAAGGTAAAAACTCATATGAGATGTTAAGCAATGGTATGAATGCATTTGTTCTTTTAGATGTAGAACCTGAACTTGATACCGCAAACCCTTCGCAGGCAATGAAAGCGGTTAATGATGCTGACTTTGTTATTTCGATGACACCTTATGTAACAGATGAAATGAAAGCCTATGCGGATGTATTGCTTCCTGTTTCTCCATTTAGTGAAACATCAGGTACATATGTCAATGCTGAAGGTACGTGGCAGAGTTTTGCGGGTGCAGTAACGCCTTTGGCTGACACACGACCGGCATGGAAAGTTTTACGTGTACTTGGAAATATATTTGAAATTGAAGGTTTTGATTACATTACATCAGAAGATGTACGTGATGAAGCAAAACAACAAGCTGGCGAAATCGATTCATCAAATAAAATGAAATGGCGTTGTCCTGCAGGATTAGCTAATCCTGCTGATGTAATAAATCGTATTGGTTTGTTGCCTGTTTATGCAGTTGATAGTGTAGTGCGACGTTCAGAAGCATTGCAACTAACTGATGATGCAATTCCAGCTTGTGTCATTCTTAATGCCGAAACGGCTAAACAAAATAAAATTCAGGATGAAGATAATGTTGTGGTAACGCAAAACAATATTAAGTTGAAATTAAGAGCACATATTGAAGATTCAATTCCCAATAATTGCGTAGTCATTCCACAAGGCGTGCAGGGTGTTGAAATATTTGATGCAGCTTATTCAGAAATAACTTTAAGCACTAAAGGCTAATTTGAGAGAGTTGGAACGATAGATGGAATGGTTAAATACAAGTATTGATTGGCTAACATTACTGTTTCAGGAATGGGTGGTTGTTTATTTCCATATGTTGCCTGATGTAATGCAGACTGTTATCTGGATCGTTATAAAGATTGTTGTGATTATGGTTCCACTTATGCTTTCTGTTGCTTATCTTACATTGGCAGAACGTAAAATCATTGGTTCGATGCAGGTTCGTATGGGGCCTACCACTGTAGGTCCGCGTGGTTCATTACAACCGATTGCTGATGCTCTTAAACTGATGTTTAAGGAAATCATTATTCCAACCGGGGCAAATAAATATTTATTCCTCACTGCGCCATTATTATCTCTTGGGCCAGCACTTGCAGCCTGGGCAGTTTTACCTTTTGGTGATGGTCTTGTATTAGCTGAAGTGAATGCTGCACTTTTATATGTGCTGGCACTTACATCAATTGGTGTCTATGGTGTCATTATCGCAGGTTGGTCTTCGAATTCTAAATATGCCTTGTTAGGTACTATGCGTTCAGCAGCACAAATTGTTTCCTATGAAATTGCGATGGGTTTTGCACTGGTTGGTGTTCTGATTGCGGCGGGAAGCTTAAATTTAGGTGAGATTGTAAATTCACAAAGTGGCAACTATGGTCTTGCTAACTGGTTCTTTATTCCGCTTTTCCCTTTGTTTGTCATCTATTTTATATCCGGAGTTGCTGAAACAAACCGGGCACCGTTTGATGTGGCTGAAGGTGAGTCTGAGATTGTTGCCGGTTTCCATGTTGATTATTCAGGTATGGCCTTTGCAGTATTTTTCCTTGCTGAATATGCCAATATGATTTTAATTGCCGCGTTAACTGCTCTCATGTTTATGGGGGGCTGGTTATCTATGTTCCCGGCAAGCTGGATTGCTCCTTTTGCTGATGTTCCTGTATTAGGTTGGATCCTGGGTGATGGTATACATTGGTTCTTCGCAAAAATGTCTATCTTCCTGTTCTTGTTCTTATGGTTCCGTGCTACGTTCCCGCGCTATCGTTATGATCAAATTATGCGTTTAGGTTGGAAAGTGTTTATTCCGATCACAATAGTTTGGTTACTAGTGGTAGGTATCTTTGTATTACAAGGCTGGTTTGGCCTTGGTGGGGCTTCGTGAGGTTGGGAGAATAAACATGTCAGGATTCATTCGATTTTTAAAGAGTTTATCTCTAAGCGAGTTACTAAAAGGCATGAACGTAACTGGCCGTTACTTTTTTGCACGTAAGTTTACCTTACAGTATCCGGATGACAAGACGCCTTTATCTCCACGCTTTCGTGGTTTACATGCGTTACGTCGTTATCCCAATGGTGAAGAACGTTGTATTGCCTGTAAACTTTGTGAAGCAGTTTGTCCGGCACTGGCGATTACTATTGAATCAGAACCACGCGAAGATGGATCACGACGAACTACACGTTATGACATTGATTTAACGAAATGTATTTTCTGTGGTTATTGTGAAGAGTCCTGTCCGGTGGACTCCATTGTTGAAACACATATTTTTGAATACTACGGTGAGAAAAAAGGCGATCTTTATATGACTAAAGAACGTTTGCTCGCAGTAGGTGATAAGTATGAAAAAGAAATTGCGGCTGCTCGTAGTCTTGATTCACCTTATCGTTAAGCTTGGTTAAATTTAGGAACAGGATTCAGAATAATGGGATTTGAAAATATCGTTTTTTATGTGTTTGCTGCCATTATGGTGTTTAGTGCATCAATGGTGATTACTGTGAAAAACCCGGTTCAGGCAGCACTGTTTCTTGTGTTGACATTTTTTTCATGCGCAGCAATCTGGATGTTGCTTGAAGCTGAATTCCTGGCAATTACACTGGTGCTGGTATACGTTGGCGCGGTAATGGTTTTATTCCTGTTTGTGGTGATGATGTTAGATATTAACGTTGCCAGAATGCGAGCAGCCTTCATTCAATATTTACCAATTGGTATTGCAGTTTTGCTGACCATGGCGGCGATGATGTTCACGGTAGTGAGTGGTGATCATTTCGGCCTGGAACAGGTTGCTGCACCAGTACGACATGCTGCAGATTATAATAATACACGTGAACTGGGTTTGGTTTTATATACGGTGTATGTATACCCATTTGAAATAGCTGCGGTTATTTTGCTGGTCGCAATTATTGCTGCGATAGCATTAACCTTACGTCGCAGAGCAAATACAAAACATCAAAATCCTGACTTACAAATTGCCGTACAACGAGATGATCGAATTCGTATGGTTAAGATGGATGCAGAAGAAGTTAAATAGAATAGGTTTTATTATGATTGCATTATCAGACTATCTTACACTCGCCGCTATTATGTTTAGCTTAAGTGTGGCTGGCATTTTTCTTAATCGGAAAAACATCATTATTATATTGATGTCGATTGAACTCATGTTGCTGTCTGTCAATATTAATTTTGTTGCCTTTTCTTATTACCTGGGTGACTTATCAGGGCAAGTTTTTGTTTTCTTTATTCTTACCGTTGCCGCAGCTGAAGCCGCAATTGGTTTGGCTATCTTAGTCGTGTTATTCCGTAACAAACGTACTATTGATGTTGATGAACTGGATAGCATGAAGGGGTAGGGTATGACTGATAATATGGAAAATATTTATCTCTGGATTGTATTGTCACCGCTTATTGGTTCAATCATTGCCGGTTTATTTGGTCACCGTGTAGGTCGTAGCGGTGCGCATTGGGTAACAATTATTGGCGTTGCTATTTCATGCGTGCTCTCAATGTTTGTTTTTAAACACATCAATATAGATGGTGGTGAAAGCTTTAACGGTTCTATTTATACATGGATGGTAGTAGATGGGTTACGTCTTGAAGTCGGCTTTTTAGTTGACGAATTAACCTCAATGATGATGGTCGTAGTGACCTTCGTCTCGTTAATGGTTCACATCTATACTATCGGTTACATGAAAGATGATCCGGGTTACCAACGCTTCTTTAGTTATATCTCTTTATTTACCTTCTCAATGCTCATGCTGATCATGGCGAATAACTTCATGCAGTTGTTTTTTGGTTGGGAAGCAGTAGGCCTGGTTTCATACTTATTGATTGGTTTCTGGTATACCCGCGACAGCGCAATTTATGCAAATATGAAAGCCTTTTTAGTTAACCGTGTCGGTGATTTTGGTTTCTTACTCGGTATAGCAGGCGTATTAATGTATTTTGGTTCATTGGATTACGCGACTGTTTTTGCTGGTGTTGATGGTGTAAAAGATTTAAAAATGGAAATTATTCCTGATCAGCAATGGTCGGTAATGACAGTCATTTGTATTTCATTATTTATCGGAGCCATGGGTAAATCAGCACAAGTGCCATTGCATGTCTGGTTACCTGATTCAATGGAAGGTCCAACACCTATTTCAGCATTGATTCATGCGGCAACCATGGTAACAGCTGGTATCTTTATGGTGACACGTATGTCGCCGTTGTTTGAATTCTCGGAAACAGCACTTAGCTTTGTATTAGTAATCGGTGCGATTACCGCATTATTTATGGGCTTCCTGGGGCTTGTGCAAAATGATATTAAACGTGTTATTGCTTATTCAACATTATCACAACTCGGTTATATGACAGTCGCATTAGGTGCTTCTGCTTATGCAGCGGGTGTTTTTCATCTAATGACCCATGCTTTCTTTAAAGCTTTACTTTTCCTCGGTGCAGGTTCCGTTATTACCGCCATGCATCATGAACAGGATATGCGCAAAATGGGTGGTTTACGCAAGTACATGCCATTTACATGGATTACCTCTTTAATAGGTTCTCTGGCCTTAATTGGTACACCGTTCTTCGCCGGTTTTTATTCAAAAGATTCTATTATTGAAGCAGTAGGGCATTCAACGATTGCGGGTTCTGGATTTGCATATTTCGCAGTACTTGCAGGTGTATTCATCACAGCATTATATAGCTTCCGTATGTATTTCCTGGTTTTCCATGGCAAAGAACGTATGGATGAACACATACGTGAACATCTACATGAAACAGATAAAGTTGTATGGGTACCTTTAGTTTTGCTCGCAATACCATCTGTTGTTATCGGTGCAATATTTGTTGGTGACATGGCGTTTGGTGATTTCTTCGGAAAAGCAATATTTGTTTTACCTGAGCATGATGTTCTTGGTGAGTTAGCAAAAGATTTTCACGGTTGGTTTAGTATGGTTTTACATGCCGTGACGACAGCACCATTCTGGTTAGCATCCTCAGGTGTTGCGGTTGCCTGGTTCTTGTATATGAAGCGTCCCGATATCCCCGAATGGTTTGAGCAAAAATTATCATTTGTACATAAGGTGCTGGTGAATAAATATTTTGCTGATAAATTTAATGAGGTTGTTTTTGCTGGTGGTAGTCTTGGAATAGGTAAAGTGCTCTGGAAATTTGGTGATGAAAAACTGATCGATGGTTTGATAATAAATGGTTCTGCAAAAACTGTCGGCTATGTCAGTAGTGTGATTCGCCACATTCAAACGGGTTATCTTTATCACTATGCGTTTGCAATGATCATTGGTTTAATTGTATTGATGGGTATTTTTGTTCTTTAAATAAATCATTAAGAAAGGGCTTTGCTCGAGTGCAAAGCTTTTAAACAGAAAGGTTGTGTAACATGTTTGTAGATTGGCCATTACTAAGTCTGGTTATTTGGACACCGATTATCGGTGGCCTGTTCTTGCTGGCATTTGCAAAAAAAGGCAATGCCGCAAAGACTCGGTTCGTTGCCTTATTGATATCGATCTTGACTTTTATACTCTCTATCCCTCTTTACTCTGATTTTGATACCACGACTGCGGTTATGCAGTTCGCGGAAATGACTCCCTGGATTGATTCTTTTAATATTAATTATCATCTTGGTATTGACGGAATATCAATGCCGTTAATCATCTTAACAACATTCATGACCGTTATTGTTGTGATTGCTGGTTGGGAAGTGATTAAAGATAAAGTTGAACAATACATGGCAGCCTTCCTGATTATGGAAGGTTTAATGGTCGGTGTGTTTGCTTCACTGGATGCCGCATTATTTTATGTTTTCTGGGAAGCGATGTTAATACCGATGTTCATTGTTATCGGTGTCTGGGGCGGTGAGAATCGCGTTTATGCAACGATTAAGTTTTTCCTTTATACCTTCTTTGGTTCAGTCTTTATGCTGATCGCTTTGTTGTATTTATATTCGCAAAGTAACAGTTTTGAAATTTTAGATTACCATCAGCTTAAAATTGGTTTAACAGCACAAATACTTATATTTATTGCCTTCTTATTAGCCTTTGCAGTGAAAGTGCCAATGTGGCCAGTACATACCTGGTTACCTGATGCACACGTTGAAGCACCAACAGGTGGTTCAGTGATACTTGCTGCAATTATGTTGAAATTAGGGGCTTATGGTTTCTTACGTTTTTCATTACCGATTACACCGGATGCAAGTCAGGAACTTGACTGGTTAATGATTACATTATCATTAATCGCTGTGGTCTATATTGGTTTTGTTGCACTGGTGCAACAAGATATGAAAAAACTCATTGCTTATTCATCTATTTCACACATGGGTTTTGTTACGCTTGGTTTCTTTATTTCCTACCAAATTCTCGAAAATAGCGGCAACCTGAAGGGTGCGGCGTTAGGTATGGAAGGTGGCATCGTGCAAATGATTTCACATGGTTTCATTTCTGGTGCTATGTTCCTTTGTGTCGGCGTGATGTATGACCGTTTGCATTCCAGACAAATTAAAGATTATGGTGGTGTAGTCAACCACATGCCAAAATTTGCAGCATTCATGGTTTTTTTTGCTATGGCAAACGCAGGTTTACCCGGCACGTCAGGCTTTGTTGGTGAGTTCATGGTTATCTTAAGTAGCTTTAAAGCAAATTTCTGGTATGCCTTCCTTGCTGCAACAACACTAATTATTGGTGCGGCGTATACCTTATGGATGATTAAACGCGTTATCTTTGGCGCAGTTGTGAATGATGCTGTAACGACAATGCAGGATATCAACAAACGTGAATTTTTCTTCCTTGCTGTATTAGCCTTTACCGTACTGTTATTTGGCGTATGGCCTGCGCCATTGGTTGAAGTAATGGATGTTACTGTTGTGAATTTATTGCAACATATTATGCAAAGCAAATTATAAGAGTGAATTGAGAGTAAAGTAATGACCGCTACATTATTAAACAATATACATTTGGCAATACCCGAAATTTTTATACTCTCTATGGCGTGTATTATTCTGGTGGTTGATTTATTTTTAACAGATAAAAACCGACATATTACCTATTTATTATCTCAACTTACCCTGGTTGTTGCTTTTTTCCTGACGCTGAATTTATTCAGTGGCGAAACCTTCCATATTTTTAGCAATACATTTGTTGCCGACCCAATGAGTTCAGTTTTAAAATTGGGTGTATACATTGCAACCTTTGTTACTTTTTTATATTCAAAAGATTATTTAAAAGAACGCAATATTTTCTCAGGTGAATACTTTGTGCTTGGCTTGTTTGGTGTGCTGGGTATGATGATTATGATTTCAGCGAGTAGCTTCCTGACTTTATATCTCGGTTTAGAACTCTTGTCGCTGTGTCTTTATGCCATGGTTGCGTTACAACGTGATTCAAGTGTCGCCTCTGAATCTGCAATGAAATATTTTGTGTTAGGTGCAATTGCATCAGGCATGTTGCTTTATGGTATGTCGATGCTTTATGGTGCAACAGGCAGCCTGGATTTACAGGTTATTAGTCAGCAACTCAGTTCAGTTACGGATAAAACAATATTAGCCTTTGGTTTGGTTTTCATTATTGTGGGTGTTGCCTTTAAGCTTGGTGCAGTACCTTTTCATATGTGGGTTCCAGATGTGTACCAGGGATCACCAACTGCAGTTACACTTTATATAGCCTCAGCACCAAAAATTGCAGCTTTTGCTATGTTAATGCGTTTACTGGTTGGTGGTTTACTTGAACTGCATGCACAGTGGCAGGGCATACTCATTATCCTTGCTGTCGCATCAATGGCAATTGGTAATATTGTTGCGATTGCACAAACTAACATCAAACGTATGTTGGCTTACTCTGCTATTTCACATGTTGGCTTTCTGCTCTTAGGTGTTCTTTCTGGTACAGAAGAAGGTTTCGCTGCTTCCATGTTCTATATTATTACTTACGTACTCATGTCGATGGCAAGTTTTGGTATGGTCATTATCATGAGTCGCAAAGGTTTTGAGGCAGATAAGCTAGATGACTATAAAGGTTTGAATCAGCGTAACCCATGGTTTGCTTTCATGATGATGTTTATTATGTTCTCGATGGCTGGTGTGCCCCCGTTTGTTGGCTTCTGGGCGAAACTGTCAGTACTTAAAGCAGTGGTCTCTGCTGACTTGCTCTGGCTAGCTGCTGTTGCTGTTGTCTTCTCTATTATTGGTGCCTTCTACTATTTACGTATTATTAAAGTGATGTATTTTGATAAAGCTGAAGAAACGCAGCCTATTGAATGTGCCACAGATTTGAGGTGGGTCTTTTCTCTAAATGCCTGTTTGATTCTTCTGATTGGTTTAATGCCGGATAGCTTATTGGCTTTATGTAAGCAGGTTGTTATGTCCTGAACCAGCAGTATCTAAACTAATTCACTAAATACGCTAGAATGATGCCCTCGCTGTATCCTAGCTAAGAACAGGGCATTTTCATGTTAAGTACCATCATCATAATTTTTCTTGTGGTTGCATTTATTGCAGCTAATCTACCCTGGATAAGCGAACGTCTGTTTGGTGTGATAGCCGTTAAATCAGCTAAAAAGTCCGTTTGGCTGAGTTTGTTGGAATGGTTTATTTTATATCTGCTGATTGGTTTAGTCGCTTTAGGTATCGAAAAGAAATTTACCTCAGATATATACCCACAGGACTGGGAGTTTTATGCCTCAACCTTTTGTTTATTCCTTGTTTTTGCCTTGCCTGGCTTTATTTATCGCTTTGATCTGAAGCACTTACTCCAAAGATCAAAATAATCTGATCTGTGTAAAAGACAATTGCAGGTCGGTCTCATAGTGCCCCACACCAAGAATAATAAAGAGGGTATCAGGCCGACGCAGCGGCAATCTATTAAGGTAAGCTATTTATTAACAGATTAAATATAAACTATTGTTTTAAGATATATCGTTAACCACTAAATTTAGTTCATTTACCGTAGCTCGGCTTTAGTGGTGCAAAATGAAATAAAAATATTTGTTTTTGCAAAATTTAGTATATTATCACATACTTAATAAGCCTATTTAATTGTCTTATTGGTTAAGCTAGCCTAGAATTGTTTGCATCTTGCAATTCTATGGGTTTTTGCTAAATGCAACTGAGACATAAGTTTTTCATCGCAATCTCATTATTGACGACAGTCCCATTACTGATTTTACAGTTTGGTGTTGTTGAGCGTATGGAACAGGAAGTTCAGTTGCGTACTGAGCATGAAATTAATGCCTCTCTCGACAAGATGGCAGGTGAACTTACTTTAATCCTGAATAACCAAAAATCAATTGCTAATGGCTTGTCTCGCGTACCGGCAGTACGAAATTTTGCTAACAGTGTCGTGCCTAAAAAAGCAACCACATATAGTAAACGTGCGATCGATCTGGAACTCTTCTTTTTAAACTACCAACATTCTGTCCCCAGCATTCAGGCCTTACGTTTTATTGATACCTCGGGTAAATCTCTGGTCAAAGTTAAAGAAGGCAAACCCATTGAAGCAAAAAATTACGATAAGAAGAATAATCGTTACTATATTGCAGATCAATCACCTAAACGTTTTTTTAAAGAAGCTATTAAATCTGCGCATCAGGGTAAAGTTGTTATTTCAGATTTTGAATTAGGACAAGTAACTTTCGGTGCAGATTTTTGTCCATCAATGGTGCGTTATTCTGTACCTGTCCGGGATGAAGTTGATCGGCTACAAGGTTTACTTGTTGTTAATATGTGGGGGACTCGTCTGGATTCAGCTGTGAAATCTACCATGAAAGGATATCCGGCCAATAGTTTTATAGTTGAAATTAATAAGAATAAACTTCGTGATGGTATCTATCTTTATCATCCGGATAGCAAAAAACGTTTTGCTAATCAATTAAATACAGATTTCCGTTTCACAAATCAAGTGACAGCAGAAGAATGGAAAGAAATGCAATTTATTGATTCATTCGGCTCAACCTTTCATGCTGATGGGCGCATGTTTTTTTATAAAGCTATTTCGCCCTTTAAAAATCGTGATACAAAATGGCTATTGTTAATTGAAGCCTCAAGTGAAAAAATATTCGAATCAGTTAATAACATGCGTCGATCAATCTGGTTGTTGCTAGGTAGCCTTGTTCTTGTAAGTTTATTGCTTGCGGTATGGGCATCGGGTCGTTTAACTCAACCAGTTCATAAACTTGCTGAAATTATACATAAATTTGCTGATGGGGAACGTGGAGTACGTTACAGCGGTCCTGTAAATGATGAAGTTGGATTAGCAGGTAAAGCGTTTAATTACCTAACAACGACACTGGAACAAACTGAAAAAGAACATGAAAAAGCAGTTCGGGCCATCTGTCAATCTGAACGTCTTGCTGCATTAGGTCAAATGGCGGCGGGTATTGGTCATGAAATTAATAATCCATTAATGAATATTATGTCACTGGCAACATTAATTGAAGAAGCTTTGGGTGAAGGTCATGATGATACCAGGAATGATATTCTCCTTTTAAGAAAAGAAGGACAACGTTGCGCACGTATTATTCAGGGGATATTAAATTTTGCTCGTGAAAATGAACCACGTTACGAAGTGTTTAATTTGTCCGAACTTATCGAAGAAACATTAGAATTATTACATCACCGTATTGAATCATCAGAGATTAACCTGGTTACTGCTATAGAAAAAGATTTAATTATGGAAGGTGATGCAGGTATGCTGCAACAGGTATTGGTTAATGTACTATTAAATGCAATACAAGCATCATCGGTTAAAGCAAAGATATTAATTAATGCCAAAAAACAAAATAAAAATTTAGTTGTAGAAATTATAGACCAGGGAAAAGGTATAGAAGGTAATGATTTTTCAAAGATATTTGATCCTTTTTTCACCACAAAATCAGAAGGCGAAGGAACGGGGCTGGGTCTGTCCGTGAGTTATGGCATTATTAAACATCACGGAGGAAGTATATCGATTGAAAATATGGAAGAGGCTGGTGTTAAGGTTAATATTATATTGCCAGTAAATGGCAAAATCGAAAACAAAGAACTGGATTACCTGGAGGCAAGGAATGTCGGATAAGCAGACAAAAATTATGTTTGTAGATGATGATATTGTTACCGGCAGGGTGATGAAACGAAATTGCGATAATGCTAATTATACTTGTTCTGTTTTTCAAAGTGGACAAGACTGCCTTAATGCATTTATAAAATCGAATGCAGATATTGTCATTACTGATTTGCGTATGCCCGGAATGAACGGTTTTGAACTTTTGTCCGAATTACGTGCAATTGATGAAAGTGTTCCAGTGTTAGTTATGACAGGTTACTCATCGGTTGAAAATGCAGTTGAAGCGATGAAGCGTGGTGCAACTGATTTCATTAAAAAGCCCTTTGATTTCACAGAATTAAAACTGATGTTAGATCGTACAATGAAAGGAGTACGACTGAAAAATGAAAATAAATTATTAAAACGACGTTTAGGTCAGAAACGTAATCGTTTTGGCATGATTGGTGATACACCTGTTATGCGCTCATTGTTTAATACAGTTGAAAAAGTTACTGATGTTAATTGCAATGTCATAATCACAGGTGAATCCGGAACGGGGAAGGAACTTGTTGCGCGAGCCCTGCATGATTATAGTTCGCGTAAAGATGCTCCTTTTGTAACGGTGGACTGTGGCGCACTAAATGAAAATATGCTGGAAAGTGAACTTTTTGGACATGAAAAAAATGCTTTTTCAGGTGCAGTACATCGTCAAAAAGGTTTAATGGAACAAGCGAGTGGCGGTACTTTATTTTTAGATGAAATTTGTAATATTTCTGATGCTATGCAAATTAAACTCATGCGAACAATAGAATCCAGTAAAATTACGCGGCTCGGAAGTTCTGATGAAATAAATATTGATGTCCGTGTTATTGCTGCGAGTAATCGAAATCTGGATCAAGCTGTCGATAATGGTGAATTACGTCATGATTTTTATCACCGCTTAAATGTGGTTAATATTTATGTGCCCACGCTGACTGAACGCCGGGAAGATATTCCTGCTTTAGTCGATCAATTTGTACTGGAATTCGCTGAACATTATAACCGTGACATTAAAGGCTACGATGCCGTATCTTTAAAGCTGCTTTGTGATGCTCCCTGGGCAGGTAATATCCGTGAATTACGTAATATTATTGAACGTGAAGTAATCCTTTCTGAAGAGAAAATGTTGTACTGGAAAGGATCGGAAGGTTTTGGGGAAGAGGGTGAAAGTAATTCATCGATTAACTTTTCTGACGATAATTTTATGTCTCTGGAGCAATTGGAAGAGGAATATATCAATCACGTATTGCGTTGTTTTAAAGGGAAAAAGACAAAAGCTGCAAAAACCCTTGGAATTGATAAAACCACGCTGTGGCGCAAATTACGTCGTTATGATATTACCGAGAATATAACAGATGAGTAAATATAGGGTGAATTGCAGTTTTTAGATCATAAAATGGTGCACATTGCATCCTAATGTGAATTGTAGTTGCATGAAATTGAGATCTACTTATAGTTAAGAGTCATGAATTATGAAGAAATGCTGTCAATACTTGCATATGTAAGTACGGGTAATATTTCTAATTAATACAAAGCCTTCCATCAGTGAAGGGTGTATATAATATCAGGAGGAGTCCACAATGAAAAAAGGTATAGTCATAGCTGCAACTTTATTAAGCTTGGTAGCCACAACTGCATTTGCAGCAGGTCCAGCTAAAAATGGTTCAGCTAAAAATGGTTATCTAAAACAAAAAGTTGTATACCATATTAACAATATTCACACTGCTACAGGTGCATTACGTAATGTAAAAAACCACCTGAATGCTTTAGGTGATAAAAATGTTGAAATTATTGTTGTTACTCATAGCTCAGGTGCTTTTGCTATGGTTGACGGTGCAATGGGCAAGATAAACAAAAAAACCGGTAAAGTTTATAACTTTAGCGACACAATTGCTTCTTTAGCTAACCGTGGTGTTAAATTTGAAATTTGTGCAAATACTATCCGAGGTAAGAAAATCAACAAAAACTTAATCAACGAAAATGCTGAAATTATTCCTTCAGGTGTTGCTGAAGTTGCCTTCTTACAACAAAAAGGTTACCTGTACGTTAAGCCTTAAGGTTTAATCGCTACTGTATTTAAGACGGATGCTTTGGCATCCGTTTTTTTATGCCTGGGAATTAGGTTGAGAGTCAGGGGGCGAAGTCAAAATGCATAACCTCAATGCTCAATTATAAGCACTGTAGATGTGCAATTTGACTCCGACCCCGCATTGAAGATGGAAATGGGATTTAACAGAAAAACAGACAATAAAAAAGCCTAACTTATTGAATAAGTTAGGCTTTTTTGAATTTTGGTAGCGGGGGCAGGATTTGAACCTACGACCTTCGGGTTATGAGCCCGACGAGCTACCGAGCTGCTCCACCCCGCAATCGATGGGCGCATTCTACGGCATTCACCTCAGTATTAGCAAGCATTAATAAAAAGAATCTGTAAGACATAATGGCAATTTGCAACCATTTATATTGCAAAATCCCTGATTTTGAGGAAAATTGGTGATAATCAAGACCCATCCAAAAAATCACGCTACAATTGCTCCCGTTACAAAATATAAATTGCAATTTGCATAATAACTGAGTTTTGCTATATGACCAGTTCAATAGATGTTTCTGTTTTACTGTGCTTTTAGATAGCTACACTTTTTACATAATTAATTACAGTCAGCTTATAAATTCTGATTGTCTGAAGGAGTCTTTTGATGGATACAACGCGTCGAATCATTCTCAAAGCTACTATGGCCGCGGGTACGCTAGCTGTTGCAGCTGGGGCGAATCTATTAACACCAAGTACTGTTTTAGCTGCATGGCCGGCTAAAGCGTTTAAAGCCAGGAAAATAGATATTGCTATGGATGCTATGACAGGCAAAGGCCGTCCAGTAGCAAGTGGTGATATTACAGTAGATGCGCCGGATATTGCTGAAAACGGAGCTGTTGTTTCGGTTAAAGTGAAAACAACATTACCTAAAGTAGAAAGCATTTCTATTTATGTTCCAGTAAATGCATTCCCGCTTTCTGCGAGCTACATTTTATCGAATCAAATGGAAACGTCGATTACAGGCCGGATTAAAATGGCCAAGACAGCGGATATCGTTGCTATTGTTAAATCAAATGGCAAACTTTATACCGCTAAAAAAGGCGTAAAAGTCACCCTGGGTGGTTGCGGCGGTTAATTGCTGCTTAACCTTTACATTTTGATTTAAAGAATTTACTGAAGGACATTATCATGGCAAGAAAGATGAAAATTCGTGCATGGGATAACGGTAAGAGCACTTCGATTAAAGCGATTATCTTCCACCCTATGGAAACAGGTTTACGTAAAGATAAAAAAACGGGTAAAAAAATTCCCGGGAAATACATTACAGAAGTAAACTGTATGCACAATGGCAAAAATATTCTCACCTGTTTATGGGGGCCGGGTGTTTCTAAAAACCCTTTTCTCTCATTTAACTTTAAAGGTGCGAAAAAGGGCGACAGCATAAAAATTTCCTGGGTTGATAACCAGGGAGCAAAAGGCGGCTCTACGGCTAAGATTTCATAATAATCTTTTTCGTTCCGTTGTTAAAAAAGGTGCACTTAGTGCACCTTTTTTATTGCCAAAAATATGATGTACTTTTTAGTAAATAACACCCTCATTGTTTTTTCTTAGCTAAAAGAATAAGGTATGTTCTGATTAAGTGAACTGGTGCACAAATTTTAGCTATATGTTTAAAAAATCCAGCATTATTAGACACATAGCTTAAAGTAATTATAAATTTTGTCGATAAGTTCCATATATTAAACAGGTTACAGTGATAGCCTGAACATCCGATACATAAAATAAAATACTATCCAGGTTACCTGGTATGAGTATGGAGAAATATTTTGGATAAGATAATGTTATCAGCGGTATATCTGAATATTTTTATTAACAGGACTATTTTTGTCTAAAAGCGGATGTTTATTATGAGTAAAATTCGAACAGTATGCGCTGGATTTCTATTATTGGTGATTCCCTTAACATGCTGGTCTGCAGGTTTGTCGCGAGAACAAATAAAAGGGCTGGATGAACAAGTTCAGGAAATTAAAAAAGACGTGCTGGCTATTTCAGCAGAACTTCAGCTTTTAGAAGAAAAGTTATTATATCCATCAACTAGTCAGGTTTCACTCTTTATCTCCATTGCAAAAGAGGGTAGCTACAGTCCGGATGCTGTACAGATTAAAATTGATGGAAAAAAAGTTGCACATCATATATATAGTTTTAAGGAAGTTGATGCATTACATCGTGGCGGTGTTCAGCGTATCTATACCGGCAATATTCCAGGCGGAAAACATCGCCTGGATGTTAGTGTCATTGGTAAAAAAGATGGCAGTAAGACTCGGCGAAAAATAACATATACCCTCAATAAGGGGGTCGGACCCAAGCTGGTAGAAATAAGCCTGGGTACCGGAGGTTCTGCAATAAAAATTAAAGATCATTAAATTGTGTTTCAACAAATTCTCATACTCATCGGTATTATTCTTTCTGCTACTGCATTTTCTAAAAATGTATCATCTGATAATAAGGATCTTTTTTTTAGTGAGGGGTTATATTACGCCTATCAAGAGCAGTATTTTGAAGCGATAAGCAAAATAGATGCTGAGCTGGCACAATATTATGGTTTAGATGAACCTGAGCTCAATTCACTTCATTTTTACCTGAACAATGCCGAATTTTCCATTGGTGATTTTGAATTATATTATCGTATGCATAATCGGGCAGGACGTGCGATTAAATCGGTTCTTGAAGGAAATGTAGAGGATACGATTCGAAATGATGCCGCTTACCGTCTTGCCAGGATCTACCATCAAAAACAACAACCTTTAAATGCGTTACATACGATACAACGTATTAAAGGTGAGGTTCCCGATAAAATAAAATATGATCTCGAATTATTAAAAGCTCAAATCTACATTTCTAATGCAAGGTTTACTGATGCTATTAAATTACTCAGTAACATAGAAAATGTATCTGAAGTTGAAGGTTATGCAAGTTATAACCTGGCTATTGCATATATTGGTAATAATGAACTCGCAAAAGGAATCCTGCAACTTGATAAAACGGGTCAGATAAGCTCGAGTGATAAAGCCGTACTGGCCATGCGGGATAAAGCGAATCTTGTACTTGGCTATAAATTAATGGAGAACAAGCAACCAGAACGTGCAAAAAAATATTTTGAACGCATTAGATTAGGCGGGCCTTTTTCAAACAGGGCGTTACTTGGGGCCGGGTGGGCAGCTGTTTCTGCTGAAAAATATAAACAGGCCATTGTTCCCTGGACCATGCTGTCTAAACGAAATGTAAC
>VAPK010583367.1_pt1 | contig 25884 bp, 26 predicted proteins | sample 3395031 | NCBI WGS metagenome assembly VAPK01 (sample SAMN08290443, study PRJNA428436) | hydrothermal vent metagenome | isolation source: Deep-sea hydrothermal vent chimney 1 | place: Pacific Ocean: Juan De Fuca Ridge
AAAAAATAAATTCTTTCCCTCTACAGTGGCACACCACGGTAGCTTGGGAATATTTAAAAACCGGGAAACTTCAGATAAAGGAGTAAGGCACTGGTAAACTATGACGTTTTGTTTTCCTGGGCCGCAGTTGAATACCCAAGGAGATGCCGGCCCGGGGATACCTGAAAAGCATTGCTTCTTTCGTCAGTACTGAGTACAAAATACATCTTAATAGTTTATTTTGTATGTGCTACCATCAATTGGTATCGACACCTTCTACTTTTACAGAACATATAATGAAATCATGAAACTACAGAGATACTGGCTGGCTGCTCTGATCCTTTTCCTCATCCTGCGCAGCACGGCGGTCGCCGATGTCGTCGACCGCGTGGTCGCCATCGTCAATAATAATGTGATCACCCTCTCCGAAGTAAACGAGGCAGGCAAATCGCTTTTTCAGAAGATTGCCGAACAGGTCCCGGCCGCGGATTTACAAGCGGCCCTGCGACAGGCCCGTCGGAGCGTCATTCAAAAGCTGATTGAAAAGAAAATCATGTTGCAGGAGGCGAAAAAAAAGCACGTCACTGTCAGTGACGACGAGGTGAACAAGGCCATTGAACGTATCCTGGCCAGAAACCATACAACCATGAAGCAATTGAGAACCCAGCTCACGGCCATGGGCATAACCGAAAAACAGTATCGGGAAAACCTGCATAGCCAGATCCTCAGTTCGAAACTGATCAATTATGAAATCCGCTCCAAGATTATTATCCCGGAAGACAAGGTTCTTGATTATTATGACACGCACTACACCAAGCATATCGGTGAGGGCGACTATTATATCCTGCAGATCGGTTGCAGCTGGAAAAAAGACACGGGGGCGGCAGACCTGAAGGCGGCAAAAGCAGCCGCCAGGAAGAAAATAGAACATGTCCGCAGTCTCGCCGTTGCGGGAAAGGACTTCAAGGAACTGGCCCGTCAATATTCCGACCTGCCCTCTGCCACCGATGGCGGTGACATCGGGATATTCAAAAAGGATGAAATGGCGACTTACATGCGTGATGCGGTCACGGCAATAAAGCCGGGCGAGATCAGCCGAATCTGCGAGACACCCGACGGCTACCAGATCTTCAAGGTATTGGCCAGCGAGAAAGGGAAGATCATCACTAAGGCGCCCTTTAAGTCGGTCAAGGATGACATTTATCAAACGCTGTACCAGCAGGCAATGAAGATCAGACTTAAACAATGGCTGACAAAGATGCAGAATCAGGCTTATATCAAGATACTCTGAGTTTATATGAAAGCCGCCATAGAGCGGTAAACATTCGGGTTCTTGCCAGCCGGAGCGGCACCTTTGCCGTGAAAAACAAAGAAAATGAGCAAAACCAACAAAGAAGAGAACCGGGGGCAGCAATCGGCGGCTGAATCCGAAACCATCGGCAGCTACCTGAAAAGACTACGTTCGGAAAAGGGCCTGAGCGTCGAAGAGGTAAGCAGCTCGACCCGGATCTCGGCAACCAATGTTCGGGCCATTGAGGGCCTGGAGTTCGACAAACTGCCGGCAGACACCTTTATCCGCGGCCAGTTGAATATCTATGCCGACCTTCTCGGCATAGATCCCGTATACCTCGTCAGTCAATTTATGAAGGAACGCGACGAGAGTCTGGCAGCGGGCCACCGCGTCAGGCCAAGGCCGGCCCGGCAGGTCCCGGCCCCCAAGATCCTGGCTGAACCTTCCCACATTTCTTCCGCCGCCGTGGCAGGTTTTCTTCTGCTCCTCATCGTTGTCCTGTTTACCGGTTTCTGTCTCTACACCTCATGGAGTCCCTTCAACTTTCTCAGGAAAGAAACCGCCATGATCGGCGTCTTCCCCGGCGACAGGGCGGCCCCGGCCGAGGCAACGACCAGCATCCCCACGGAACGGTATTCGCTGACGGTCCGTTTCACCAAAAATACCCAGGTGGCTGTCATCCGTGACGGAGGAGCGACAATCAGCATGTCTTTCAAAAACGGCGCCGAGCAGACCTGGAAGGCCAAAAGATCCCTAAAACTGGTCTTCGCCCGGCCAGGGAGCGCCACCCTGCTGCTCAACGGCAAGGCCCTTGCCTTCCCTGCCCCTCGCAACGGGCGGTCAATCTTACGGATTCCCGCAGATCTCCCCGACCACCAGTAAATTTATGCATAAAAATAACTTGGCCATCATGCATATCTCTTCAGGCGATTTTTGGCCGATTGAGTTCAACCAAATCGTACCTGAATCCGAGCGCAATCCCGGCCGACTGATTTTTATGCGCCTCTTGAAATGATCAGCCGTCGCACCAGCGGCATCGTTCTGAGTGTGAGCGACCACGGTGAATCCGACAAACTGGTCACCTTTTTCAGTCCGGATATCGGCCGGGCCACGGGAATCGCCAAAGGCGCCAAACGCAGCAAACAACGTTTTGTCAATAAACTGGAGCCCTTCTCTCTTCTGCAGATCATGTACCGTTCCGGCCGGAACAGCGGCCTCCTCTTCCTCAGCGAGGCGGAGTTGGCAAACGCCTTTTTCTTCTTGCGGCGGCACTATGATTGTTTTGTTGTCGCCATGTTCGCCTGCGAGCTTGTCCTTCGCTTTACCCGGGAACAGGACCCGGATCCGGCCATTTTCTCCCTGCTGCTCTGGGTTCTGCAGGCCCTGGAAAGCGGCCGCGCCCCCCTGCAGGTGGCCGCGCTTTTTCATCTCCGTCTCCTGGGGACGGCCGGATATCAACCAAAACTTGACAGCTGCGGCCTCTGCACCGGACCTGTCCAGCCTGGCCGCCGCTACACCCTGCATCCGGGCAGCGGCCTGCTGGTCTGCGACCGGTGTCGTAGCGATATACCGGAATCCGCGTTCTCTCTCTCCGTGCAGACCCTGAGATTTCTATGCAAGGCCCAGGCCGTCGACCTGCGGCATCTTGACCGGCTTCGTCTCCCCCGCCGAACCGCGGACGAAACGCTGCTCATCCTCTACCGCTACACCCGGCATCTCCTGCAGCACGATATCAACTCGTGGCGACAGATCCAGGACCTGCGGTGCGACTGCGCCGCCGAATCACAAGCGGCCACGGTAACCGGGATCTCCCGCACAACCAGATGATCTCCGCCGACGCTGAAAATCGTCTGCCGGAACGAGAAAATCAGGAAGGGGGCGGCGGTGAGCCGTTGCCGTCAAGGTACATAATCTCCCCGCTGTATTCGGTTATCCGCCGGCCATCCTCCAGGGCCATGACCAGACCTCCGGCATGATCAATATCCAGCACCGCGGCCCGGTAAAGAGGGTGGCGCTGAACATCATAACCATATATTACCAGACGCCCCATTGTATCGCTAAGCTGCCGCCATGCGGTAACCACGGGGCTCTCCGGTTTATCCGGATAACCGCCACCGGCCAGCTCACACTCCTCCTGGAAGTGGACCAGGCCGAAATTCCAGGCCAGAGCGGCCAGCAGGTCCAGGGCGAACTGCTCCAGGTCCAGGGGTCGGCCGAGCAGGTCGCGCATACTGACCGCCGTGTCCCGGAGTTCAGCAGGGAAGGTTTTGTTATTACAGTTGATACCGATACCGACCAGATGATAGCGGTCGCCGGAAGCGGGGGCGCTGACGGTTTGACAGAGGATGCCGCAGACCTTGCGGTCCCGGACATGGATATCGTTCACCCATTTGATCGCGGCATCAATACCGTAACTTCTGACGGTCTCGCAGCAGGCGGTCCCGGCGGCAAGAGGCAGCAGACGGGCAAAATCAGGCAACAGGGTGTCGGCCCAGGCCATGGCCAGCCACAGGCCCCCCTGCGGCGCGTACCAGCGCCGGGCAAAACGACCGCTGCCGCATCCCAACTCGGCGGCCACAACTACGGTGCCGCTGGCCAGTGCCTCCCCGTTCCGTTCCGCTTCGACGATCAGCTCCCGCAGGCGGTCCATGCAACGGTCAAGCTTGACATGCTGCTCGATCCGCCTGCCGGCCGGGGCGCCGTAACGAAAAATTTTGCGCACCAGGTCTTCAGGCAGGCTGGCGTAACGCCGGGACAGCTCCCGGGGGTCGATCCGCGCCCTAATCGCTGCCGGAGTCAAACCGGCAAGGGGGATACGGCTGTAGCCGTAGCCGTCGGACGAATCGGCATCTGCCTGCCGATGCCGGTCAGAGGATTGCATAACTATTTTTCAAGATGAGAAAAAACAAAAGAATACGAAACGAGCCAGGGATGAAACGACAAAATTGATCGAGCCCTAAAGGGATTTACTCCCACTCGGCCTTGACCCGGGTGATGATCTTCTGAATAAGCGACAATTTGTCCTCGGCACAGACACCGAACAGGGGCTCCCCCTGATTCACGCTGTCCCCGGGTTTGAAATAGACGGAGTGGATGATCCCCGGATCTCCCGCGTAATACACCGGCGTGTCGCGTTTCATGAGCGACATGGTAATAACCTCATCGCCGGGATTGATGAAAACAGAGCGGAGACCCTTCTGGTCAATACGGGACTGGATATCCATGGCAAAATAGTAACGGGCTCGTTCCGGGGCCAGGAAAAGAGAAAGAACCTCCTGCAGGATCGACTCGATAATCTCCTTTTTCTTCAGCGGATGGCGGATGGTCATCAATTTCTCACCGGCCTCAACGAATTTGCCGTCAAGGGCGGTGTTGAGAAAGGAGACGACCCCGTTGGTCCGGGCGGTCACCATCTTGATATTACGTTCCCGGGTAATTTCATACAGCTTGGTGCCGGGAATATGATGCCATTCTCCTGACTCGGCCTGCACCTCGACGCCCTCAGCCGCCTTAAAGTGAACCAAGCCGGTATGAATGGCATGAATGTCTACGTAATCGTAGGGATCAGACCGGTAGCGGCTGATGATCTCGTCAAAATGAATTTCCTGCTGTGACACGGCGGACAAAAGAATTGTTTGATTTAGCCTATTAACCCTATTAAGCCGACAGCGCCGTCAATGCGCAGCGCTCTGGCCGGCGGCGGCCTCTTCGCCATGGCCGACAGGAGCCCGGTGCAGAACAAAAAATGGCGGCCGGGCAACCTTCAGATCCGTAATTTTGCAGGACAGGACGCGCGACCGGGAATTGATAAAAAGGTGCGCGAGATCTGTGTGCTTCAAGCCCTTGCCGGCCGGGATGGTCCCGCTGACCGTCCACAGTTTCCTGTCCATAAAAGAACCTTTACCATTATAAAATTTGCAAAGAATATTCACATCTTTTACATCCTGATCGGAATTGTTCTGCAAATAAAAAACCGCCTTGACCATGTGATTCTGGTCTTCACCGATATGGTAGCCGGCGAGCACGACCTTAGGCAACAGGGGCACCGCCTCGGCCGATGGCTCCGGGTCGCTGGCCAGCAACCCCTGCGGCGTCAGCGCCGAACTCAATCGGGTGAGAGCAAAAGTTACCAGTAAACCCATGATGATACACAGTGCCACCTTTGCCAGATAATCTGTCCAATACTGCCTCTTCTGCCTCTTCATGTCCCCCCCTCCTGCAAAATCACAGCAAAAACAGAGCCTTAATTTTAACAGTCAATAACTATTCAGGTACACGCGAAAAACTGCCAGGGCCTCGACCTGTAGTAACTGTCCGGATATGCTGCATATTCGGGTAAACAGGCCAACGAATCGATAATATGGTATGGCTAGCCGAAGATGGAATGTCGCTGAATAGTTAATCAGTTTATACTTTCAGTTTGACAAGATGGCAAGGCTATTTTACACCTGTGGCCGGTAAGGACATTCAACAAAACTACGGAAGGCATGAAGGCAGACAAACTATTCAAGTCCGGCATTGTCCATGAGGACTTCTCTTTTAACGATGATGTCGCGGAAGTTTTTGACGACATGCTCAACCGGTCCGTGCCTTTTTACGGCGTGGTAATCGACGGGATGGCCCAGTTGCTGCGGCGGCTGGTCGAACCCGGTTCAACGGTCTACGACCTCGGCTGCTCAACCGGCGCGACCCTCTTCGAACTGGCGCGGCGCCTGCCGGACATGAACCTGCACTTTGTCGGCATGGACAACTCCCCGGCCATGATCAGCAAGGCCAGGCGCAAGGCCGGAATGTATGCCGCTCCCCCTGCTGTTCATTTTGTCGAAGACGACATCATCACCGCCGATCTTGCCACCCCCTCTGCCGTGATCTGCAATTACACCCTGCAGTTCATCCGCCCCCTGGTCCGGCCGCAGTTCATCAGGCGTATCCATGACGCCCTACCGCCAGGCGGCTTACTGATAATCAGTGAAAAGGTCATCAGCCACCACAAGAGACTGAACCGGGAATTCATTGGAATGTATCATCAATTCAAACTGCAGCGGGGATATTCCGAGCTGGAGATTGCCGCCAAACGCGAGGCCCTGGAAAATGTCCTGATCCCTTTTTCCATCCGGGAAAATCACGATCTGCTGAAAGAGGCCGGTTTTGACAGCGTGGAGACTTTTTTTCAGTGGTTCAACTTTGCCTCCCTGGTAGCCGTCAAGCAGGCGGAATGACATGAGCTACATCGACCTTCTCCCGGCCACGGCCCGCCATGATGAACTGGCCCTGGTCCGGGCCGAAAAAAGGCGCTGGGTCCGGCAGCGTAAAAACGGTTTTCTCCGCTATCGGGAACCGAGCGAGTCGGTTCGCCACCTGCGGGCATCATGGTGTGATTTTTCCGGTGATACGGTGCACATCGGCAGGGCGGACGAGATCGGCCCGGCTGAACGGCAACGGGTATTGCAGGTCATGCGCAGCTTCATGCCCTGGCGCAAGGGGCCGTTCAGCGTCTTCGGCATTGACATTGACGCCGAGTGGCGCAGTGAACGGAAATGGAACCGGCTGCGGCCCGAGCTGCCCGACCTGGCGGACAAGGTCGTGGCGGATATCGGCTGTAACAACGGCTACTACATGTTCAGGATGGCCCCCTGCCGGCCGCGCCTGGTGCTGGGTTTCGAGCCCTATGTGCAGCATTACTACACCTTCCGGACCCTGAACGGGTTCGCCGGCCGGGACAATCTGCACATCGACCTGCTGGGCGTTGAACATCTGAACCTGTTTCCGGAGTGTTTCGACGTGATTTTTCTGCTCGGCATCATCTATCACCGGCCCTCACCCGTTGAAACCCTGCGCGATATTTACGCGGCCCTTAAACCGGGAGGCACCCTGATTCTCGAGTCACAGGCTATCCCGGGAGAAGACCCCGTGGCGCTATTTCCCGAACAGACCTACGCCAAGGTTCGGGGCACCTGGTTCGTGCCCACCGGCGCCTGCCTGCGGAACTGGCTCAAACGTACAGGTTTCCGGGATATCAACCTCTTCTTCAGCCACCCAATGAGCAGCGCTGAACAACGGCGAACCGACTGGATGAGCTATGAATCATATGAAGATTTTATTGACAAGGAGCGCCCCGCGCTTACTATAGAGGGATATCCTGCACCCCGGCGGGTCTTTCTCAAGGCGAAAAAACAGGAATAATGCCGGCAAAAACGAGGTTGAATATGAAAGCAGATCTGTGCACCGTGTACCACGGCGGTCTCAAGGGGGCTGAATCCGTCTTTGGTGAGACAGCCGAAAAATACGGCATTACCGAGGTGATTTTTACCTTTGAGGGACATCGTCTGAACCGCGACAAAAATCCGGTTGTGTTGTCTGATGAGGAACTGCAGCGCGGTGACATCAGCATGGAGATTGCCTCCCGGATGATGAACCGTATCTATTATGAAACCGAAAAAATACGCCGGGTTCTGCAGACCATCTTCCACATGGTCAACAAGGGTCATCAGGTCTTTGTCGTCGGGACGATTCTGGATGACCATTCCGTCAAGGGCGGGACGGGATGGGCGGTGGAACTGGCCAAGCTTTTCAACCGGCCGCTCCACGTCTATGACCAGAACCGGAGCCAATGGTTTACCTGGCAGGAAGGCGCTTGGCAGGAAGACACTCCCAAGATTTGCTACAACACCTTCGTCGGCTCCGGCACCCGCTATCTGAGCGAGTCCGGACGCCTGGCCATCGAACAACTCTTTGCCGGCTCCTTCGGCAAGTAAACCTGCCGGCAAGGGCTACTATGCTGCCCGGTACCACCGGCCCGGGAATGCCCGGGGGGGGCAGGGCATCAGGGCTATGACCCGGGCACTTCTTCTTTCCGGCCAAAGCTGTTCTTCATGCGGCTCAGTACTGAATCCCTGGTGTTTTGCGGCTGATTGAGCATAATAACGAACAGCCGTCCATCCGGCAGGTAACCGGCATAATTATACACCCCCTCCAAGGTTCCTGATTTCAGCCGCACACCTTTTTTTTTCGGCAACAGGCCGCGGTAAGGCGCAAAGGCCCGCAATACCCGAATCATGGACCGGGCGGTCATCCGGTCTCGACGGGAGAGGCCGGAACCCTCCACCATGCCTATTCCGGCTGCAGCCTCCGGGCCGAGAATGTGCCGCAGTGCCGCTCCGGTTGCCGCTCTCGCCTTGTCCCAGGTCGCAGGGAAACCGTTTTTCGCCGTACCGCAGGCCAGAAAGACCTGGTCCGCGATCAGGTTGTTTGAATACTTGAGCAGGGACGATAAGACCTCTGCCAGTTTTCTGCTGTTGTGGTGCGTGTAGACGAGGCGGGAGTCCGTGGGCGCCTTGCGCAGTCCGAGCGGCCCGTTACCGGGGATACCGGCCCGCCGCTGCAGTCCCCGGAACAGTTCCGCCGCGTATCTGGCTGTTTTTTTATCGGGCCGGCAGTTTTCCCGGCAGATGTTAAGGCGGTAAACTCCCGGCCCGAGCCTCTGGCCGAGCTGTTTCATGAGCGGCAGGGTCGGGGTCTGGGGCTCATCCGAGACGACCATTCCCCTGTCGTCCACCCGAATTTTCACCGTGTTGAAATTGACGGCAACCGCCCCGATTGCCGCATCATAGGGGTTGTCACTATCGCCCCGGCCGGGAATCTGGGCCGACAGTAGATAATTACGGTCATCAACGAAAATACCGTTGATCCGGTCAACGCCCAGGTCATGCAAATGGCGGAGAATCCGGGCAACCTCCTCGGATGTCAGCATGGGGTCGCCATATCCCTTGATATACAGGTTATGCTGCTGATCAACCAAAAAATCAGTCCTGAAACGAAACGCCTTGCCGAGGATATGCAGGGCGGCCAGGGCGGTGGGGATTTTCAATATGCTGGCTGGAACCAAAGGCGTATCAGCATTGCAGGACGAGATGATGCGGCCGTCGGAATCGGCAACCGCATAACTGCCGTGCCGGATGAGGCCGGGGGAAAAACCGCAGGCCGCTCGTGCAGACTGCCATTGCAAGATGAGAAAAAAACAGATTGCGAAAACGACTGCACTGAAGAAGCGTTTTTTGATCCATACCGTACCCGGTCGCATTGACATTTCACCCCCACTCCGGCCATCCTCCCGCGCCGGGGAGGAAAAATTACCAAGCCGGGTTTTTTAGACCCCCGCACACCACATATACCCATGCTCCTTCCCTGCGGGGGAGGGAAAAAAACGGCGCGGCCTATTGCCGATTACCTGACTGTGGGCAGGTTCGCCAGCGAGGCCGCTATTTTCTCTTCGGGCATGGCGTAATTGTGCAGATTGCCGGCGAGGTAATTGTCATAGGCCGCCATGTCGATCAGGCCATGGCCTGAAAAATTAAACATAATGGTTTTGGGCTCGTCTAGGTCTCTCGTTGCCTCAATGATGGCCCCGTGGATGGCATGGCAGGTCTCGGGCGCGGGGATGATCCCCTCGGTCTTAGCAAAGAGGATACCGGCCTCAAAGCATTCGAGCTGATGAACACTGACCGGCTCAATGATCTTCTCCCGGACCAGGGCGGAGACGATCGGCGCCATGCCGTGATAACGCAGGCCGCCGGCATGGATGCCCGGAGGCATAAAATCATGCCCCAGGGTGTACATGTAGAGCAGCGGGGTCATCATGGCGACATCACCGGAATCATAGGCCAGTTTGCCGGCGGTCATGGTGGGACATGATTCCGGCTCGACGCCGACAAAACGAATCTTTTTCCCCTCCAGGTAGTCGGGGAGATAAGGTACGGCAAAGCCGGCGAAATTGGAACCGCCTCCACAGCAGCCGATAATCACATCGGGATACTCGCCGGCGATTTCCATCTGCTTCTTGGCTTCCAGGCCGATGATGGACTGATGGAGAACAACGTGATTGAGGACCGAACCAAGGGCGTAGTTGGTATTGTCATGGGTCGCGGCGTCTTCCAGGGCCTCGCTGATGGCAATACCCAGCGCCCCGTTGCAGCCGGGATCTTTTTCAAGGATGGCCCGGCCGACGTTGGTATCCGGGCTGGGGCTGGCCACGATATCCGCGCCATAGGTCTTCATCATCGACTTGCGATACGGTTTCTGGTCAAAAGAGACCCGGACCATGTACACCTTGCACTCAAGGCCGAACTTGCCGGCGGCCATTGCCAGGGCGCTGCCCCACTGGCCGGCGCCGGTCTCGGTGGACATACGTTTGATACCTTCTTGCTTATTGTAATAGGCCTGGGCCACGGCGCTGTTGGGCTTGTGGCTGCCCACCGGCGACACGCTCTCGTTTTTGAAGAAGATTTTGGCCTTGGTGCCCAGGGCCTTTTCGAGATTAGTGGCCCGAACCAGGGGAGTCGGCCGCCAGATGCCGTAAATATCCCGAACTTCCTCGGGGATGGGGATCAGGCGCTCGCCGCTCATCTCCTGTTCCAGGAGCCCCATGGGAAAGACAGCGGCCAGCTTTTCCAGGCTCACGGGCTGCATGGTTTCCGGGTCCAGGGGCGGCTGCAGGCCGTTGGGAATATCCGGCACCACGTTATACCAGCTAGTGGGCATCTCATCATCACGAAGAATAATCTTCTTATTCATGCTCTCCTCTCTCCTTTCTTTGATGGTCAGAAAAATAACTTCAAAGTCTGTCCGGGCGGCAACATAACACCTTGAATCCGTGAGCGTTCAAGAACGGTGCAGATGCAAGGCGGCGACGATGTTGATTATCCTGGTGTGATATCAACGAGTTGCCAACGCAGCAGATGCGCCGTTACCTTGCGCCTCGCAGGGCGGCGCGGTGAAGACCAGGAAATAAGTTTATTTGGCAATAATGCAATAAACTTCACAATTGCATGGAGTATTACCTCAGCCGTCACGGATTCAAGGTAACAGTCATACCATACAACCAGCCACCTTCTCAAGCCCTAAGGAAATCGGCAATCCCGACCTTTTTCACCCGGGCAAGCAGACGTTCGTTCTCCGGCAGTTGCACGACTCGCTCCAGCACTTCCCGGGGGTTCACGCCGGCCTGACTGTTGTAGGTAATAAGCTCGAAATCCAGGCTGCTGCCGCCGGCATTCAGGCTTTGCATCAGGGGCCGGATATCCAGCTCGCGCTGTCTGCCTTTGCGGATCCTGGTAATAGGAAAGCTTTTCAAGGACAGGAAGCGGCTGATATTGTCCCGTTGCTTCCGGCTGAGGGGCCGGACCAGGACCACCTCGTACGAGGTAACCATCCCGTCCGCGTTTCTCTTCCGGACAAGCTCCATGGAGCGGACGGTCATGCCGGGTGGCAGTTGTCCGCTCAGGTCGCCGGTCATTTCCCTTGGGTTGCGGGGAGGCTCGGCCAGGTCCATATCAAAATATTCCACCTCGCTTTCAACTCCCACCGGCAGGGCCTGGCTGAATGAAATCCGGGGTGACGGATTATAACCCTGGGAAAAGAGGACGGGGATCGAGGCCCGGCTTAAGGCCCGGAAGATGAGTTGCAGCACCTCGAGATGTCCCAGGAAGCGGCTGTCGCCGAGCCGGGTGTAGTGGACCCGGACCCGGCAGACCACGTTCCCCGCCGGCTCTCGTCCCGCCCCGGCCGCCGGGCGGCTGCGGCCGGAATCGGCCGGCGGGCTTGCGGCTTGCGGCTTATTGAGATGCGGCCGCAGGGTCTTGAAATCACAGAGGCCGCACTTCTGACAGCCGCTGGTGCGGCAGTCCGGGGTATAGATACGTTCCATGGCCCGCCGGTATTCCAGTTCCAGGAATGCCCGGTCGACGCCGCTGTCAAGGTGGTCCCAGGGCAGCGGTTTCCCGCGGTCGCGGGCCTCCAGGTACGGAGCCAGGTCGATATCACTGTCAAGGGCCGCCTGCCGCCAGTGCTCAAGATCATAATGTTCGGACCAGGCGTCGAGACGGGAACCCGAACGCCAAGCGCATTCAATGAGGCGGGACAGGCGGCGGTCGCCCCTGGAGAACACCCCTTCCATGAAGCTCTGGCGGGGGTCCTGCCACTTGAGTTTCATGCCGCGCCGGGGCAGCAGCTTCTTCAGGCGGTCAATCCGCTCCGCCGACTCGGCCAGGCTGAGCTGGCGCTCCCACTGAAACGGGGTATGCGGTTTCGGCACGAATGTCCCGACGCTGACATTAATCTGCGCCCGGCCCGCCCCCCGGCCTGCCTGCAGCCGGGCCTTGCCGGCAAGATCAATGATGGACTCCACATCCTCCCAGGTCTCGGTCGGCAGCCCGATCATAAAATAGAATTTGATCAGGTTCCAGCCCATGGCAAAGGCGTTGCGGCAGGTGGCCAGCAGGTCCTCCTCGGTAATTCCCTTGTTGATCACCTCGCGGAGCCGATCGCTGCCGGCCTCCGGGGCCACGGTGAAACCGGTCTTGCGCACCCGTTTGATCTGCTCCATAATCTCCGGGGTCAGGGTGCCGACCCGCATGGAGGGCATGGACACGGAAACATAGCAATCGGCGAAACGGTCCATCAGCCGGGTCGTCAGTTCGGGCAGGCAGGAAAAATCACCGGTCGACAGGGAGAGCAGGGACAGTTCGTCAAAGCCGCTGCTTTCGATCCCCTGTTCGGCGGCCCGCAGAATCTCGTCGACACTGCGCTCCCGCACCGGCCGGTAGGTTATACCGGCCTGGCAGAAACGGCAACCGCGGGTGCAGCCCCGCGCGATCTCCAGGCCGAGGCGGTCATGGACCGGCCTGACCACCGGCACCAGCGGCTGCTCCAGGTGGTCAGGCGCGGGGAGCCGGGGAAGAACGCGGCGGCGCACGGTTTCATAACCCGGTTTCAGCGGCTTGATTGCCGTCAACTCGGAACCGCTGTATTGCGGGGCGAAAAACGAGGGGACGTAGACCCCGTCGATGGCTGCCAGCCGGGACAGCACTTCCCGGCGGCACCGTCCCGAGTTCTTGGCCCTCTCGACAACAGCGGCGATATCGAGAATAGTTTCCTCACCGTCACCAAGGACAATGGCGTCAAAAAAATCGGCCACCGGCTCGGGATTCATGCAGCAGGAACCGCCGCCGACCACCAGGGGAAAGGCCTCCGTCCGTTGCCCGGCCCGCAACGGCACTCCGGCCAGGTCAAGAATGGTCAGGATATTGGTGTAACAGAGCTCATAGGGCAGAGTGAAGGCGATGACATCGAAACGGTCGAGCGGCCGCCGGGACTCGATGGAAAAAATCGGCAGTTCGTGCCGCCGCAGTTCCTCCTCCATATCGAGATCCGGAGCGTAACAGCGTTCCGCCAGAACGTTCTCCTGACGGTTCAGGATATGGTAGAGGATCTGCAGCCCCTGGTGAGACATGCCGATTTCGTACAGATCGGGAAAAACCAGGACAAAACGCACGGCCGCTTCATCCCACGCGGGATGCGCGGCATGCAGTTCTCCGCCGATATAACGGCCCGGCTTCCTGACCAGGGGCAGGATATGATCCAGAGATATGATGTCGGTCATAATAGCTGTAAATTTTGAAGAGTAGGCAGTTTTTACTGGAAATGAGTTGACATTTCAACGAACGACAAAGTATTCAACATAATAGGGTTGTCCATATTGCGGCTCCTGTCAACTTCCCGGGGTCGTGTCATTTCGATCTGCGGGAACATCGTTATATCAATGATTATCTCTCGCCATGCACAATAGTGCTTTTATACAAAACTCAGTTTAACGAACTTCCAGGGTATTGGGAAAACGAATTATATCAGCTGAGTCTTGTTCCGAGCCACTTGCACGATTGCCCGTTTCATTTGCAACGGCACGCGGGCATATTCCGACCTGAGACGGTATCATCATGTGACGATTGATGGCCTAGTAAAAAGCCTGAATTCATACTGCACCGTCATTCCCGCGCAGGCGTGAATCCAGTATATTAATGGATTATGGATCCCCACCTGCACGAGGATGACAAATAAAATGACTTTTTACGAGTCCATCACGATTAAAAACCGTTTTCAGCATTACAAACTATTTCCGCTACAGAGAAGGCTGCAAATGAAAAAAATCATTCCCATTATTCTTTTTCAACTGGGGATACTGTTCCTGTACACCTGCCCGGCAACCGCGTCCACCCGGCCCATGCTCACAGGCATTCAATTCGAATCGCCCTCGGGCAGCGAGGACCGGATAATTTTTACGCTCAACAGCGGCACCCTGCCAAAAATCTTCAAAATAACAGGCAAACGGCCCCGGGTGGTAATGGATTTTCCCGACACCGGCCAGGCCCTGTGGCTTAAAAATATGACGAAAACCAACGGTCATTTCGTGCAACGTATCCGGATCGGCATGCACAAGGGAAAAAATCCGAAAACCAGAGTGGTCCTTGACCTTGCGCCTCACCAGCCCATTCATTTCGACCAGCATTTTAACCGAAAAAATAATATCCTGATTATCAACGTTTACGCCGCCGGCAACAAACCGAAGGCGGCGAACACGGCAGGCACCCGGGCGGCGGCTTCCATGGCGGCGCAGCATCCTGCCGGGATGGCGTCGCCCGGACATGAAGTTGCAGGGCAACAACCGAAAAAGGAGGAAGCCTTTATTTCCCCGTCTTCTTCATTACCCGAAAAGCGAGCCCCTTCATTTATCACCAGAAAACCGATTACAACCGCGGCCGCAGAGCAGGCCGTTCCCGAGTACGTGTTCCCGGAGGTCCCGGCGCGGCCGGCCGGGAAAACCGCCGGGGTGACTCCGCCGCCGGCAACAACTCCGGTCCGGGAAAAACAAACCGCCATAAAGCCTTTACCTTCGACCGGGCAGCTACAGAAGCCGGCGCCGACAGGCAGCACGGCGCCGGTCATCAGGTCCATTAAATTTGATAACCGTTCAAGCCGCGGGGAGATGATTCGTTTTCGACTAAACGGGTTCTATCCGCCGGTGGTCATGGGACTGAAAACAAACGCTCCCCGTGTCGGCTGTGACTTCAAAAACGCTACTGTCCCGGAGTCGGTCAAGAAACTCATAGAATGTAATGGCAAATATGTGAAAACCATCCAGGTGGAATCGTCTCATAACCCGAACAAGGTCAAGGTTATATTGAATCTCGTTCCCGGCAACGAGTACGATCTGCAACAGATTTTTTTCAAAAAGGACAACCTTTTTGTCATCATCATCAATACGGTCAACAAAAAAATTACTCTCATCGGACCCTGACCCTGCCGGATCAATTTCCGAAAAAGATCCGGGAGATGCAAGGCTGCCGAGGCAGGATAAAATTATTTTATCCTCTGGACCGGATAATGAACCGGCAGGGCCAGATGAAAGGTTGCGGACGGCAGAACAGCCTCTGAAAGAATGCGGTCGAAACGGATCCTGATCGTGCCGGGAATGGCGGCGCCCTTGATCACCAGTTCTTCCGGCCAGGGACATCCCGAGTTATCTTTCAGCCGTACCGTCCCGCTGTAGGTGACATCCAACAGGATGGTCCGGTCCCGGTCGGTCACGACATGGCGCAGTATTCGGCCGGAATCGGGATCAAAGAGAACCTGGTGCCGCAGGCCGCCGGGGGCGGTCATAATGATCCAGGGCCAGGGGCTGTTTCTCCCCAGCCGCACATCGTCTACCCGCAACTCTCCAGGCGGCAGACCGCCACTCAGCCAGAAAAAAAGTTCTTTCGGACTGATCCCCGCGGGAACATATTTGCGCCAGAACGGTGCGGAAACCGGGCCGGTATAGCCCTCACCCTTGAGAGTATCGACTGCGGTAAACGTAGCGCCGTCACTGACGACGATAAAAAGCGGCCGCCCCAGCGGGTCAACCGCAGTGTAGCGCAACATGGCCGGTTTCTGAACCTGCAGCATCCCCCGGACCGTTGCCCCGCTCCACAACGCCTGCCAGCTCAGGGTGACATCGGCATCGACCGACCGGGCGCATTCGCGGTCGAGAAAATCCCGAAACCGGCTGAGTACCAGCGCCTTGGCATTGCCGACGACCGGGGCGGTAGACGGCAGCCGACCGGCACAACCGGCCAGGAAAAAGCCGCAGACAAGGAACAGGACCCCGCATAGCCTGGGCATAGACGCTGTCGGCCCGCGCTTCACAGGTGCTCCTGGTTCTCCAGGAGATTCACTTTTTTCTGCAATGACTTCCTCGCCTTGTCATCTTTCTTCAGCAGGCTGATTGCCTTACGATATGCCGCCAGGGCATCCTTGGTCCGGCCAAGCTCCAGCAGGACATCGCCAAGGTGGGTATAAATTGTCGCATCATTCGGCAAGAGCTTGACGGCCTGTTCGAGGGCATCCAGTGCTTCCCTGTTTCTGCCCAGCCGATAATAAACCCAGCCCAGGCTGTCCCGGATATAGCCGCTTTCAGGCATCAGCTCCACCGCCCGCTTGATATAGCCCAGCGCCTGATCAAGATGAATATGCTTGTCGGCCCAGGAGTACCCCACATAGTTCAGGGCTGCGGCCTGCCGGGGCTGCCGCTTGATGACCCGCTGCATAACCGACAGGGCCTGGTCCGGTTTCTTCTGTTCACGAAGAATGCGCACCTGCAGAAACACGGCGTTCTTATACTCGGGCGAGTTTCTGCCGATCAGTTTCAGCGCGATCAGGGCCTGATCATACCGCTTGGTCTGACAATACAGAATGGCCAGCATATACCTGGCCCGGGGTATATTGTTGCGATGCAGGGCATCTCGCAGAAATTGGATGGACTTGTCATACTCCTTGAGCCGGGCATAAAGTCGGGCAATGGTCAGATCAACTTGCTCCGGATGCAGGGTAACGGCCTTGAGCCTGTTCAACTCGGCCAGGGCGGCATGCTCCTTGTGCTGCATCAGGTAAACATTGACCAGGGCGATATACGCTTTCTCGTTTTTCGGATTTTTTTCAATTATCTGCCGATACGTCGCAATCGCGTCCCCGTAGTGTTTCTCCAGCAGATAGACGTTACTGATCTCCATGAGCAACCCTTCGGACCAGTTGATTTTCAAGGCCTTGTCATACTCGGCCAGGGCGTCGTCATACTGCTTGAGGCCCAGGTAAAGACGTGCCAGCAGGACATGGGCTGGATACGACTGACTGTTGACGTCCAGGATCTCCTGCAGGGCTTTTCGGGCCGCAACCGGTCTGTTCCTGTTCAGGTACAGCTCGCTGAGCAGCAGCAGGGCCGCGTCTTCCCTGGGATGCTGTTTATGAACGACCAGGTACTGCCCGGCTGCTTCATCGTACCGGCCGCGCCGGATCAGGATTTTGGCCAGCAGCATCCTGCTGCCCGCCTCCCGGGGATTTTCGACAAGATAGCTCTTCAGCCAGGCTACCGCTTCCCGGCCTCTACCCAGGCGCAGGAGGAGGACCGGAATTTTGCGGGCTATATAATCCGCCTGCGGATCGCAGATCAGGGCCTTCTCGTAGGCCTCCAGAGCCTCTTGAGGATTCAAGTCAAGTTCGGCGTGCCGGCCCCAGAGAAAATAAAAATAGGAACAGCTGTAATCGGCACTTTCCGCCTGGCCGGCGGCGGCCGGTATTTGAGCAGCGCCCGGTTTAACCAGGGAAGTGGATGGCTGACATCCTGCCGCGAGCAGGAGGCCGAACAACAGCGGCACGATCAATAGGGGTTGAAATCGTTTCATGGCGATATGCATCGATATGCTTTTCCCCGCAGCAGGTCATCCACTGCTGTTCGTATTTTTTCCTGGACATGCGTCAGCGCGAGCGCTGCGTCGATTCTCTTGATACACGGGTCCCGGAATGACTCAAAAAGCGCGGCCACCCGGTAAAGCTGTTCTTCCTGTTCGAATTCGTTCAATTCTTCACCGCGCAGATCACGAATACGGACCATGCTGACTTCCGGGTCCATGGTCAGGATGATGACCATGTCCGGTCTGGGCGCGAAACTGTTCCTGGCAAACACCTCGTCCGGGTCCAGGCCGGCCGCCCCCTGGTAGGCTGCGGTAGAGAAGTAGTAACGATCGGTCAGCACTATATGGCCGGCCGCGAGACCGGGTTCGATAACCTCACGAACATGCTGCCGGCGGTCCCGGACAAACAGTTCCAGTTCTTCCTCCGGGCTGCATTGTCCGCGGTCCATGTACAGCTTCCTGATTTCCCGGCCGCAAGGGCCGTCGGTCGGCTCACGGGTTTCAATCACCGTGCAGCCCTGATTGCGCAGATAATCGGCAAGCAGCCGGATCTGGGTGGATTTTCCCGTACCGTCAATCCCCTCAAAGGCGATGAGAATACCCCTGTTCGCGCCGGACATCAAGACACCCTGTTCATCCGGTTGGCGACAATCCGGGCGGCCAGGCCCCAAGCCGCCTGCAGACTGGAGCAGTCGGCCAGGCCCTGTCCGGCGATATCATAGGCCGTCCCGTGATCCACGGAAGTTCGGACAATGGGCAGGCCGAGGGTGACATTGACCCCGTCGGCAAAATGTACCATTTTAAAGGGGATCAATCCCTGATCGTGATACATGGCAACCACTGCGTCAAACTCCCCTGCCGCCGCCCGGTGAAAAATCGTGTCCGGCGGCCAGGGCCCGCTGACGACGGCCTCACCGCTGCAGGCGGCAATGGCCGGGGCAATGATCTCAAGTTCCTCGCCGCCGAACATCCCCTGCTCACCGCCGTGCGGATTGAGTCCCGCCACCGCGAGTCTGGGCTTGGCGACGGCAAAATCTTCCCGCAGGGCCCGGGCGGTGATCCGGATGCATTCCATCACCGATTCGCGGGTCACCAGGGCCGGAACACGACGAAGCGGTTCATGGATGGTCACCAGGGTCACCCGGAGACGATCGCCGGCCATCATCATCAGGTAGCGATCGGCCCCGGTCAGGTCGGCCAGCATCTCCGTGTGTCCGGGGTATATATAGCCGGCCAGCCGTAATGCCGCCTTGCTGATTGGACAGGTCACCATGCCGGACAACACCTTGTCCTGAATCAGCCTGACGGCCTCTTCAATATATCCGGCCATAGCCTTGGCTGTGTCCTTGTCCGGCCGACCCCGGCGCAGCCGCTTGATTTCCAGGGAAGATCGCTCGCAGACAGGTATCGTCCCGGGTTTGATCTTGTCACCGGGACGCCAAGCAACGACCCTGTCCGGCAACCCGAGCGCCGCTGCCGTATGGACCAGAACGCCCTGATCACCGAGCACTACCGGCAGAAAATCGCCGGCCGCGGGATGCGCGGCAAAAAACTTGAGAATAATCTCCGGGCCTATTCCGACGGGACAGCCCATGGTTATACCTATCAACGGCGTCATGTTATTGATTAACTCCGCCTGCAGCCTTCATCTCTCCACCTGAACGATTCGTATCAACCACAAAACTCAAAGGCATCCTTGATCATATCAACCCGGGGCGGAATACCTTCTTTTAGTTCAACCGCCACCACGTCAAAACGGGCCGGCCGGTTTTCCTCTTTATGCCGGGTGATGTAATCAAGCGCGACGCGCGATATCTGCCGTTGTTTCCGTCTGTCCACGGCCTCGAAAGGGCTGCCGAAACTGCTGGTCTTCCGGGACTTTACCTCGACAAAGACCAGCACTGCACCATCCTCGGCGATGATATCGATCTCGCCGAAACGGCGGCGGTAATTTCTGACAATAATCCGGTAGCCCCGGGCCAGGAGAAAGGCCGCCGCCACATCCTCGCCCGCCCGGCCCGTGGAGCCGGTCACCAGCGCCTGCTCTTTTTGTAATTTAGCAGGAAAAAAAGACAATGAGAACCCCTTTCAAAAAATCAATGCCGGAACTTCTCAGGGTGTTGAGGGTGGAGACGCGACAGAGCGGCACTCACCATAGCGCTAGTTGCTGAGGGGGAGTCTGCTCATGTTGATCAGGCAAGAACTCGCGGACGCCCCGGAATGTTCGGCGATGCAGGGGACAGGGGCCATAGAGTTCTACGGCCCGGCGATGCTCGGCCGTGGCATATCCCTTGTGACGGGCAAAGTTGTAATCGGGATAGCGTTCGTGATATTCGACCATCAACCGGTCGCGGGTCACCTTGGCGATAATGGAAGCAGCGGCGATGGATGCACTTTTTGATTCTCCCTTAATCAGGGCCTGCTGGGGCAGATCGATGGGGGCCTTGAATCGACCGTCCACGAGCAGAAAATCCGGCAGGCCCGACGCCGACCGGCCGGCCATGTCGTAAACCGCCCTGATCATGGCCTGCAAAGAGGCCTGCAGGATGTTGATTCGGTCGATTTCCGCCGCCGAGACAACGGCGACGCCGATCCGGGCGCCGCAGGAATGGAGAATCTCGAAAAGAGTCTGACGTCGTGCGGGAGACAGCTTTTTCGAGTCCTCGAAACTCTGATAATCACAGTCAGGGGGCAGCACGACACAACCGGCCACCACCGGTCCGGCCAGCGGACCTCGACCGGCCTCATCAAGTCCGGCCACGCACGGGTAGCCGTTGCCGATCAAGACACGTTCGTAATAAAGGGTATCACCATTATCTTTGCGGACCGACAAAAAAGAGGCCCAATGTTTCTTGTCCATAGGAAAGATACCTTGCGCCTCGATCTTGGTCTGAGAATAGCGGCAGTACAGGCAAAAAAACGGTTACAGGATACGGCGCTCCTTGATGCGCGCCTTCTTGCCGCGGCGTTCACGCAGATAAAAAAGCCGGGAGCGGCGCACCTTGCCCAAGCTGATCACCTCGATCTTTTCAACCCGGGGCGAATGCAGGGCAAAGGTCTTTTCCACGCCGATACCGTGAGAAATTTTACGCACGGTAAAGGTCGCGTTCATATTGCCGCGTTTGACCTTCAGCACCACGCCCTGGTAATTCTGAATTCGTTCCTTGTTCCCCTCGATGATCCGGATATGGACGTTAACCGTGTCACCGGCGCGAAAATCCGGATGATCAAAACGCATCTGCTCCCGGTCGAGCATATCAATAATATTCATAGCCATATTTTTTGTTTTACGGGTGTTTCCCGAAGGATGCCTCCACACCATCCGCAAGCATAGACTCTATGCCCGATCGTATCGTTTTAAGAATTCCCCCCGGGTTATAGTCCCTAGTGAACTCTTACGTGTTGTTTCTACAAAAAAAATCAATAAAAAATATCGTCTATTGACCTTACGGCCGCGATTCCGCCTGCTCTTCCGGGATGGCCAGCAGGCGATCCAGAATAATGGCTACGGCGGACCGTACCGAAAGATGATTAAATTCGCCAGCCCCCCTCAGGGGCGGCAAGGTTGCCGCAACCGCCGCCAGGGCTTCAGGAGCAAGGCCCCAGGCTGTGCCGAACAGCAGAAGCAGAGGTTCGCCTTGGCGCACCTGTTGCCGGACCGCGGAATACGATAGCGTGTTCCGTTGCCTACGGGCGCAGGTGGCCAGGACCAGCGGCTTCCGGCCCCACTTGCGGGCGGTCCCGGCCAGGACCTCATCCAGGTCTGCACAGACCCGGATAAGGGCCAGAGCCTGCTTGCGGTCCGGGTTGACCGAACCGCCATAACCCTTGGTCCAGTGCCGAACAATCTTTTCGGCCAGTTCCCGCTGGCGGGCAAAGGGCGTCACGACCCAATAGGTATCGACGCCGTAGGTACGTCCCGCCCGGGCGATATCATGCAGATCAAGGTTGGTGACCGCCGAACCGATGATCTCGCCGGAACGATTCACCACCGGATAATGGATGAGCGCCACGTCCAGCCTGACCGGACTGTCAGCCGCCATGGCCATTAATCGCCTCGGCAGCCTCTGCCAGCAACCCGGATTTTTCGAGGAGCTTCCGTTCACCGGCGGTGAAGCTCACCTGGGCCAGTAGCCCCGGACGTCGTTTCAAGGTCTCGCGCACCGACTCCAGAAACCGGTATTTTTCAATTTCCGCATGATCCCCGGAAAGCAGGACCTCCGGAATCTCCATTCCTGCAAAAAACCGCGGTCTCGTGTATTGCGGATGCTTCAGCAACCCCCGGCTGAAGGTGTCGTTCAAGGCCGAATCCCCGCAGCCGAGTACGCCGGGCAACAACCGGGTCACGGAATCAACAATAACCATGGCCCCGATTTCCCCGCCGGTGAGAATATAATCGCCGATGGAGATTTCCTCGTCAATGCAGCACCGGCTGACCCGTTCATCAACCCCCTCGTACCGGCCGCAAACAAGAGTCAAACGCTCATACCCGGCCAGCCGCTCGGCCGTCCGCTGGTTGTACGTCTTGCCCCGCGGCGAGAGCAGAATAACCCGGCCCGGTCCGCTTTTCTTCCGTACCGAGCCAAGGGCGGCAACTAGGGGTTCCGGTTTCATGACCATGCCTTCACCGCCGCCAAAGGGACGGTCATCGGTCATCTTGTGCTTATCCGTGGCAAAGTCACGAATATTATGCAGATTGACGGTGATGCGGCCCTGCCTGATCGCCCTTCTGATGATCCCCTCCCGCAGGGGCGAGGCAAACATCTCGGGAAAAATGGTCAGAATGTCAAACAGCATGGCCTTGTACCCAACCGGCAGCCGGTCATGACCTGTTCATCTCAAGCAGCCCCGGCGGCAGATTCAGCACCACCTCGTTTTCGTCAAGGCGGACCCAGAATTCGTCATTGAGCGGAATCAGGTACTCTTGCCCCTGGTCCGTCACGGTCAGGATATCATGGGCGGCGGTTGCCATAACGCTCTTCACCCGGCCCAGTTCTCTGCCCTCATCGGTCACCGCCCGTTTGCCGACAAGATCGCTCCAGTAGTATTCGCCCTTTTTTAGCCTTGGCAGGTCCCTGCGCCGCAGCCAGACAGCTCTGCCGACCAGCAACTCCGCATCGTTCCGGCTGGTGACTCCGCTTAACTTCAGCAGAGCCAGTTGCCCCTGCACCCGGCTTGATTCAACAGTATAAGGTATCCGCGCCTCATTTTCGCCGGCGGCAAGAAATATTTTTTTATAGCCGAGGAAATTGTCCTGCTGACCGGAATACGGATAGACCTTGATCTCGCCCCTTATACCGTGGGGTTGAGCCACCTTGCCAAGCAGGACATACTCTCCGGCAGCCGTACCGGCGACGGTCATGGCTACTCAAGAATCTCGAGCCGGGAGCGCTTGTCCAGCTTCCCGGCGGCGGCGGACAGGACGGACCGCATGGCCTTGGCTGTTCTTCCCCGTTTGCCGATCACCTTGCCGAGATCTTCTTTAGTCACTCGCAACTCAATGATAATAGTGTCGTCCTCTTCCCTTTCCGTCACTTCAACGGCATCGGGATGATCAACCAGACGGCCCGCGATATAGCCGATCAATTCTTTCATCAGGCGGTCTCGGTCGAGGCGGCTCCATGTTGCTTGATCAGGCTCCGGACTGTAACGGTCGGCTCTGCTCCCTTACCAAGCCAGACCCCCAGCTTCTCCGTGTCGATCCGGATCGCGGCTGGCTCCTTCATAGGATCATAGGTGCCGATAATATCGAGAAACTTACCGTCCCGCTTTGCCTCGCTGCTGGCGACAACAATACGGTAGAATGCCTTCTTTTTTCTGCCCAACCGGGTTAAACGAATTCGTACTGCCATTGGTCTGGTTTCCCTCCTGGAATCAATTACGCAATCAGGATTAATCCTGGATACCTTCTTTGTTCTTATCAATCATCCTGCTGTAAACGATATTGCGGCAGGACACTATCTAACAAGTCCCTTGGGCAACTTGCGCCGCTTGCCGCCCCTCGCGCTAACGGACTTGCCCTTGAATTTTTTCATCATTTTCAACATCATGGTATAACTTTTAATCACCCGGTTCACCTCGCTCACTTCGGTGCCGGATCCCTTGGCGATCCTCTGCCGGCGGCTGGCATTGATAATCTGATGGTGACTCCGTTCTTTTTTGGTCATGGAACGGATAATCGCCTCGGTTTTAGACAACTCCTTCGCATCCGGCTTGGGGGCATCCTTGACCTGCTTGAGCTTGTTGATGCCCGGGATCATGCCCATGAGCTGTTCCAGGTTGCCCATCTTTTTGATCTGCTGGATCTGCTCAAGAAAATCCTCCAGGGTGAAGGCGTTTTTCCGAATCTTTTTCGCCAGCGTCCGGGCCTTCTGCTGATCGACAACCGCTTCGGCCTTTTCAATGAGCGACATGACATCGCCCATGCCGAGTATCCGGGAGGCGGCCCGGTCAGGATGAAAAACCTCCAGGGCCTCAAGAGATTCGCCCATGCCGACAAACTTGATGGGCTTGCCGGTCACCTTTTTGACGGAGAGAGCGGCACCGCCGCGGGCGTCACCTTCCATCTTGGTGAGGATGACACCGCTGATCTCAAGATCGGTATTAAATTTATCCGCGACCGTGACCGCGTCCTGGCCGGTCATGGCATCGGCGACAAACAGGACTTCAGACAGCGGCACGGCGGCGCTGATATCCTGCAGCTCCCGCATCAGGGCCTCATCCACATGCAGGCGGCCCGCAGTATCAATGATGACCGTGTCGTACTGCTTCACTTCCGCCTGGGCCAGGGCCCGGCAACTGATGTCCACGGGGTTGTCGGCAGGAGTGGAGGCAAAAACCGGGACCCCGATCTGCTCGCCGAGGACCTGTAGCTGTTTAATGGCCGCGGGCCGGTAGACATCCGCCGGGACCAGGAACGGCCGGCGGCCCTGGCCCTTGAGCCGAGCGGCGAGTTTGGCCGCGGTAGTGGTTTTACCGGAACCCTGCAGACCAGCCAGCATGATCGTGACCGGCTGGCGGCCGTTAAGACGCAAGGCCTCAGTTTGACCGCCGAGCAACGCGACCAGCTCGTCATGGACAATCTTGACCACCTGCTGGCCGGGGGAGAGGCTGGAAATCACCTCTTGCCCCTCGGCCTTCTCGGTGACCGCGGCGACGAATTCCTTGACGACCGTGAAGTTGACATCGGCCTCAAGCAGCGCCATCCGCACTTCACGCATGGCCTCCCGGATATTGTCTTCAGTCAGCTTGCCGTGGCCACGGAGCTTTTTGAATACACCTTCGAGGCGATCTGTAAGTGTTTCAAACATTATTAATAACTGATGGTCTCGTAAAAAATCATTTTATTCGTCATCCTCGCGTAGGCGGGGATGACGGTGTGGTGAAGATTCAGGCCTTTCACAAAGTTGTCAAGCATGATGGAGTCGTAAAAACTTAAAATTGTATTTTCTGCCGATTTGTGAAAATCAGCAGCAACATTGCCCAAAAAGCGACAACAAATTTACATTTGCCGCGAAATTTGCTCTTTGACATGATTAGAAACCGATAAACAGGTCAGCCACATACCACATAGTGATGCGATCGGGCCGTTTTTCCGCTTTCCGTATCTGCCGGCCCGGAAAATATTGAGACCGATGGCCTTCATGATTGCTGCAAACCGTACAGCCTTCATGCCGCGAACCCGGAGTGTTTTACGCCGGTTCGCCGGTCATATTCAGACGTAGTCGCTTCCACCCCGGCCCGGTATCGATTTTTTCTTTGAAGGCGGAACTTGCTTCATGCGGTTTTCTCCAGGCAAGACGGATATCCTTTTTCTTATACCGGTAATAGCAATCTTTTTTCCCTTTTTCCACCGGGCACTGGTCAAACTTTTCGCATTCCAGGCAAGCGGTGGATGAAAAGGCTGCGCCGGGACAGGAGATATCCGGCCCTGATTATCCAGGGTGAAGTCGACCAGGTGCATGTTTTTCTGATTGCCGGGCATGGCAGGAGCAATTACAGTGACATCGTGCTCCTCCATGGCCTGCCGGCAGTTCGTATCACTGCCGTACAGAGAGT
>VAPK010446679.1_pt1 | contig 25864 bp, 17 predicted proteins | sample 3395031 | NCBI WGS metagenome assembly VAPK01 (sample SAMN08290443, study PRJNA428436) | hydrothermal vent metagenome | isolation source: Deep-sea hydrothermal vent chimney 1 | place: Pacific Ocean: Juan De Fuca Ridge
AGTTTTGTGCGACTTGATAATGATTCTGACGAAAATGGTGAACGGAGAGCGTTTGTCTCCATTGAACGGGATTCTTCTTCAGTTGATGAAGATCTTCAAAATGTTATGGATAAAAATGCACAGGATATTGTTGCTGTTTTCGCCAAGGGAAATCCTGTTGAACCACCGCCAGGCCTGTCGAACCCATCTGCCGTTGGTGGGTCTTTTCGGCACGATGGCTTAGGGTCAACTCATCACGAGTGTGGAGGTCTTGAAATGGGAGATGATCCTGGCACATCAGTCACCAATTCAGATGCAAGGTTTTGGCACATGGAAAATGCCTATGTGGTAGGCCCAGCTTTGTTCCCAACTATTGGCTCTCCTAACCCCATGTTAACCGGAATAGCGATGAGTCGACGCTTAGCTGATCATTTGATTCCCCAACCAGAGCCACAGGTTGTTGAAGCTGGTTTTACTTCCATTTTTGACGGATTAACGGCCAACCGTTGGCGTATCTCAAAGATTTCAAATCAATCTAATAATGACCCTGGCAAGGCAATAATTTGTGGTGGTGCTTTGGAAATGAGTCCCGGAAATGATATTGGTTTATTGTGGTACACCAAACCCATGCAAAAAAATTATGTGCTAAAGCTGGAATGGCGACGCTTCCAACACGCAGATAATTCTGGTATTTTTATACGTTTTCCTCACCCTGACAGCAAAGGTTACGATAATACGGCTCATGTAGGTGTTGACTTTGGTTTTGAAGTCCAAATTGATGAACTGGGACAACCAAATGGACTTCCTATTCAAAGTACAGGTGCCATATACAACCAGCCCAATCAGACTTTAACACAGCAACCAGCTCGCCCTGTTGGTGAATGGAATGAATTTGAAATCCAAGTTAAAGGGCAGATTTATACCGTCTTTCTCAATGGAACGCAGGTAACAAAGTTCACAAATACAGATCCAAGTCGTGGTTTGCCGGGTACTGCTGCAGATCCAAGTTTTATTGGATTACAGACCTATCCAGGTTTCCGAATGGCATATCGAAACATCCGGTTTAAGTCCTTGTAGGTTCACCCGTTGATCCAGTTAGTCTATGGTGATATCATCGAGCAGATTGGCTTGTCTTATATTGCCATAGGTGTCGCAATCATAATGGGCTACAGATTCCATTGCTGATTTTGCTTGCCAGTTCTCCATTGTTTGTATAGATACCTTTTATGTATATATTCAGATATACACAAGCATCAAATTTCGACTTGAGCCCTTTTTTATTTCTCGCCACTTATCTTCGCAAATATCGTAAGGGCACGATTAAGTAAGGACTGAAATTTTCCAGTTTTATGATAAGCCTAAGGCTTATCATCATCTGTTAGATCTTCACTTTTAGCCACTACTATATATTATTACTTAATTTCTCAAGCTGTTTGATTAATTGCGGAAATTCATTTAAAAAACCTTTGATAGCGCCTATTTCAAAACTTTCTATTGCATTGCTTAGTTGTTCTGCATAGTAGTTTATCGGCGAAACAGAATGATGTTTTGTAACATCTATAACAGCCTCTGCAAACATCTTAATTAGCGTCATATTATTACTTTTGGATACAGTCTTACATTGTTCTGTCAATTTTTTCAGCATTTCCACGGCATCTGACAAGCATTCTATTTCGGCTTCGCTCAGTACAATTTTCTGTTGACTTTCGTCTTCTTCTAACAACTGATCAAAAGGTAAAAACTTGCACAATTCATTAATAAGTTCAGCTTTAAGTACAGGCTTTCTTAAATATCCATCAAAACTGTCTTTTTTAAATTGCTCAAATTGACTTGCCATAACTGAAGCAGTCAAAGCAACAATCGGCACATTGGAAAATACTTTAATTTCCTCCGCAGCTTGATCGCCATTCATGACTGGCATACGAATATCCATCAAAATCAAGTTAAATTGCTGTTGCTTGGCAAGGTTAACGGCTTCTAAGCCATTTTCTGCTTCGACAATTTTGAGCGGGGTATTGGCAAAATTTTGTAATAACAAATCCCGGTTATCCGTAACATCATCTACGATTAAAACAGAACTGGGCTGAAACTCAATCTGTGTTTGCGAATCTGTTTTTTTAATATCTTCCTCTATTATTATCGTCGAGACATCAACAAGGTCTAATTTAATGGTAAACGTAGAGCCTTTACCCTGTTGACTCTGCAATGAAATTTTACCGCCCATCAACTTGACCAGACGTTGACTAATGGACAAACCTAACCCTGTTCCCCCATATTTTTTAGTATCTTGTCCACTGCTTTGTTCAAAAGCTTGAAAGACAAGCTCTTTTTGCTGTTCCGAAATACCAATACCGGTGTCTTCCACATCAATTAGCAAGTCCAGTTTACTGCGAATTTTATCTTGATTGGCAGTTCTAGCTCGTACTCGAATAGAGCCTTTATCAGTAAATTTAACCGCATTACCGATTAAATTAAAGAGCACTTGACGCAAACGCAGTGCATCCAGCATTAAACTATGCGGAATGGCCGGATCAATATCCATCACAAAATCCAGATTTTTTTCACGCATTTTCAGCATAAAAATAGTGCCTAATTCTGTAAATAGCTCATGCGGATTACAAGCCGTCTTTTCAATTTCAAATTTTCCAGACTCTATTTTGGATAAATCCAGAATATCATTAATTAAAGTTAATAAATTGTGACCGGCTGATTGAATGGTTTTAACAAACGATTTCAGTTTTGGCTGTTCAATTTGCTCATCCAGTAACTCGGTAAAACCGAGAATAGCATTCATCGGGGTACGAATTTCGTGACTCATATTGGCTAGAAATTCAGACTTTGCCAGATTCGCTGCTTCGGCAGCGTTTCTTGCTTCATTGAGCTTATTTTTAGCGATCTCCAGCTTCTTTGTTGTTTGTCGACTTTTTCGATAACTTCGAAGGATAATAAATATCAATATACCAACCACTGCAAGCGCAGCACTGATAATATTGATGTATAAATCTTGTGACTGTATTGTCGACCCCTGCGCCTTAATTTGTCTTCCCTGTTTTTCAAGAAAATCGGCATTCTTTTCAATCTCTACAACCAGCTGATTAATCTCCGACTCTTTTATTTTAAGATTGACTTGTTTCTTATCTAGCTCCACTCTGGAGGCTTGTATCGATTCCGAATTTTTACTTAAGGTTGCTGTTAATTCAGCCACACTTTGCTTAAGCGTCTCTAACTGCTTACTTTCATTCACAACCTTAGCTTTTTGCTCTTCTAACTCACGCGTTTGAGCAATCATCTGTTTTCTTTGCAGGGTAATCTCGGTTGCATATTGTGCGATTCGACTCTGACGTGCGGCTATTTCTGCAAGCTGTTGCTTAATCGTTGCTTGAAGTTTTTTCTTTTCAAGTACCTGATGACTGATTTTTTTCTGCTGCTGATGTACCTTTGCCTTGCTTTCTCGCGCCTTGCTTTCTATCTCCTTAAAAAGGGTTGCAACATCAAGCTCGGTACCGCCCACAAGTAGAAGATCTGTGGATACTTTTAAGTCATCAAACACGGTATTCGGGCGATTTAATTCAAACGTAATCGTACTGTCTGCTGAGGTTCTAAAATTAAGCATGATATTTTCCAAGTCATCACTATTGTCGGTAACAACCAAGGTATTTGAGCGCAGTAACGCCGAAGTAATTTGACCTATTTGAGAATTTTTTGATTTAGCAACAACCAGAATATGCGCGTCTCTAGCAAGTTTGAGGCTTGTAAACTGATTAACGGAGATTGTTTTGCCACGGACTAATTTTCCGTGAATATTCGTACGCAGATCTTGGTATAACTTGTCATTCTTACCGTAAAAACCAATCGTTAATCTAGAAATGGAGGCATCATTCTTCCACGTTACAAATTTAGCAAAGTTGAAGATGTATGCACCTTTAATCTGTTCTGGTGAATACGCTGCCCAAACGACATTTATTTGGATTAATAGCATCAAAACCACTAAGATGGAAATTAACCAACGTGCAAGCAGCTCTGAACAGCGTTCGTTGACAATTTTATCTGTGTGCATAACGCTTATATCTTAAAAGGAATAACCATGGGTCTATAGCCTGACGGATCATGAAAAGCAATAATCCAAATGTAAGAAGAGAAATAAAAAAGACCATAGGCTATTTTAGTTTTCCTTTTTAGCTGGTTGGGTAAAAAAATACCCTTTAAAAACATGACCTTTACTATACACTATCTTAACGTACTCTTTAAAAAGAGTAACTAAAAGTAAACGACAGAGAAGGTTCTAACGTCATATAAACACTTTGAGTTTGTCGAATAGCTTTGTTGTATTCGTCACCAAAAATCCCCATAACATGATGCGCTGTTCCTTGAAGCTTGATGTTATCGGAGAACTGATAACTTGCATTTAGATTGAGGAATACACTTTTTCCTAGGCTGTTATCATTTGTTTGCTTTCCAGTTAAAATATTAGATTGTTCTGAATAGTCACCCCAATAATAGATTAAGTCAGTTCCCACAGTTAGCTCGTCACTAAAATCATAGCGAGCCTGAAGTTTGCTTATATGATCAGACCAAAGAGATAGCTCCTCATCTGCCGTATAAAGGACTGGGAAATCTATGTCTTCTTTTGTGTCCACATCAAATAATTTTGTGTAACCCTGTGAGAAATTGAGGCGAAACTGGTCTTCCTGGTAGTAAAGTTCAAGCTCAGCGAGCGCTTTTTTAAGCTCAACCACTTGTCCAAAAAAAGTATCATTTATGGCCGTTTCATCTAAATAAGCAATGGTTAGATTCCCCCCCCAGCCATCATTATGGTGCATCCATATAAACTCAATGCTATCCTGTTTCTGTTGTTCTATATCATCTGGGAAGAAGTCATCTTCAAGAGGTTCTAAAGGAAGGTTTTTATGGCCGCGTTGAATGAGAAATTTTAAGGTGTTCTTGTCTGAAGGCTTATAAACAACAGTCAATTTAGGTGAAAATGTGGATTCTGGTACCAGCTCATGCACATCATAACGAAGACTGAAAAATGTTGACCAGCGATTATTTATCTGCCATTGGTGTTCGATAAAGGCAGCATATTGACTGGCATCATAGGCTTCTCCGTTAGTAAACATTAACGCCCGAGTATTGCGGTGTGGATAGCCAAAGTTTGTTGTCTTAACATCAGTAAATCGGTACTCAGCACCTAAGGCGATTTGGTGTGCATCCGTTGGTCTCCAATTAAAAACACCCTTAACCCGCATATTTGTCTCCGCAACATTGCCACCATTTGTATCGTCACGTTCCTCTGTAGTTAGACCGGCTAAAGTCTGTTGCCTCGCTTTTTCGCCCGCGCCTTGTTTGGCATAGACCTGATTCCAGTCGTAGCTTAGTAAAGTCTTAAAATCAAGTTCATCATTGATATGAAATGTTTTATCTAATGCAAGTGTCAATATTTCTTGCGTTTGATAATAAAAAACATCTCTATTCTTTGGCGGGTCGAGAGGGAGGTGGGGAATGCCCCCATACAGTCCGCCTAAAGTATAGCGCGCCCAGATATTGGTTGTTTCATCATTATACTGAAAATGAACCTTCTGTCTGGGTCGCCCAGCTCGGTACGAGGTAGATCGACCAGAAAAATCATCCAAAATGATCTCATCATTATCCGCAGTATTAAAAACATCAAAATCTGCCCCTCTAACATCCTCAATCCCCCAAAAAGCATAGATTCCCTGTTTATCGTTGAATTTATGCCCATACTGCATTTGTATGGAGCTAAACTCATCAACCACTCCTTGTCGCACTGTGACTTTAGCCCCTTCAACAGAGTCGGCGTTGTGAGTCGTTATGTTGATGACACCTGCGTAGGCACCCGGTCCAAATGTGGCGCTTCCCGCGGATCTAATAACCTCAATACTTTTAATGTCTTCTAAGGCGATGAGGTCATATTCGAAGCGACTACCTGTTTGCGCAGAGTCACGAGCATGTCCGTTAACCATCATTAACATATACTGAAAACCAAGACTGATAGTCCCCGTATAATTACCACGTAGCCCAAGTATTCCAGCAGATTGCGTCTTCTGAAAATTGGGTACATACGTTTCAAGCACTTCATTCAAGCTACGAGAACCTGCTTGTTGAATCATTTTCTGAGTGATTAGAGTATGTGCATAAGGGCTTTCACCCAGTTTAGTCTCAGTTAAACTCAGGGTCGAATAGGTTATTTTTGACAATTCCGTAAAGTTCATCGCATAGAGATCGCCAGAAGGTGGTGCCGATAATGTATTAGTAGAAAGGATAGTTATAGGCAAGAATAACGCCACGTATTTTTTTAAATTCATTTTGTTCCTCTATTCTTGTAAAGTCTACCGTAGCTGGAGTATTGTTATATATTCGCCTATTTCGAAACATTTATTATAAACTAACGACTTGAAGCGTTTAACGTGCTTAGTCGGCACTACCTCAGGCTTTAAAAAATACCTATTTTGGAATAGAATCATTCAGAAGCAATATTGCTTTCTTTGATAGGGCTTAATTTCAGGTTCAAGTTAGTGATTATTTAAGGGCAGGCGTTAAAACTGTATTTTCCGGTGGTTTACTGTTATCTAATTCTGGATAATCCTGTGTAAAGTGCAATCCTCTGCTCTCTTTTCGTTGTAGGGCACTTCTAATAATTAATTCCGCCACAATTACTAGGTTACGAAGCTCTAATAAATCATTGGTTACTCGATAATGGCTATAATAATCAGCAATTTCTTCTTTAAGTATTTCCAGTCGATGCATAGCACGATGAAGGCGTCTATCTGATCTAACTATACCAACATAATTCCACATAAAGTGGCGTAATTCGTCCCAGTTATGGGAAACTACTATTTCTTCCTCAGAATCGCTTACCTGTGATTCATCCCATGCAGGAACAAGGTTAGGCTTAGGAAGTGTAGGTAAGATAGTGGCAATATCTTTTGTAGCTCTTTCTGCAAAAACCAGACATTCCAGCAAAGAGTTGCTTGCCATTCTATTTGCGCCATGTAGTCCTGTACAGGCGACTTCTCCGATGGCATATAATCCTGGTATGTCAGTACGGGCATCAAGATCAGTCAATACTCCACCACAGGTATAATGTGCTGCGGGGACTACTGGAATGGGGTCTTTAGCAATATCTATTCCTACTGAAAGGCATCTTTCTTTAATGGTCGGAAAGTGGTGTTGAATAAAGTCAGTTGATTTATGACTAATGTCTAAATAAACACAGTCGATGCCATGTTTTTTCATTTCGTTATCAATAGCTCTGGCGACAATATCTCTAGGTGCTAGTTCTTTTTGCGGATCATATCGATGCATAAACTGGCTGCCATCAGGAAGAATAAGTTTACCTCCTTCACCTCGTACTGCTTCACTGATTAAAAAAGATCTTTCTTTTGGATGATATAGGCAGGTGGGGTGGAATTGCATAAATTCCATATTACCTACTCTACAGCCAGCACGCCATGCCAATGCGATACCATCACCGGTAGAAACTTCGGGGTTAGTTGAATATAAATAAACTTTACTGGCTCCACCCGTGGCAAGCACAACAATTTTTGCAGTACACGAGATAACTTTCTTATTTAAAATATCAAGAACGTAAGCACCGTTAACTCGTCTTTTTTCGGTTGATCGCTTATTGTTAATGATAAGATCGATCGCGGTATGGTTTTTTAATAAGGTGATATTGGGGTGTTCCAAGGCTCTATCAACGAGAGTTTTTGAAACAGCTTTACCCGTCGCATCGGCAGTATGTACAATACGGCGGTGAGAATGACCACCTTCACGGTTTAAATGGAATGTTTTTTTACCATCTTTTGATTGTTTTTCAGTAAAATCAACACCTTGTTTTTTAAGCCATTCGATATTTTTTTTCCCTTGGATAACGGTGGTTCGGACAGCTTCGAGATCACATAAGCCAGCACCAGCAATTAAGGTATCTTGAATATGTGATTCAATAGAATCATCTACGTCCAGAACAGCTGATATTCCCCCTTGAGCATGATATGTACTGCCTGAGGCTAAAGAGACTTTAGATAAAACTAAAATTTTGGCTTGTTCTGCGAGCCTTAATGCTAAACTAAGTCCTGAACCACCGCTACCGATGACGAGGACGTCGTAGGCATTTGAATTTGTCATAGAGATTAAAAATGTGACGGAAGTATGAATTATGACAGTAAATATTAGCATAAGAGCAATTTTTTGTGTGTCAATAGAACTTATAAGGTTTAAGTCTGTCCATCTAAACAGTAATATAACGCAGTGAAAGAACAAGTAAGGAATAATGCAGAAGCAGATCATGAACTTGTACTGAAAGTACAGCAGGGTGATAAATCCGCTTTTGATCTTTTGGTGATTAAGTATCAACATCGCATTATTCAGTTGGTTAATCGCTATATTAAAGACCCTAGTGAAGCACAGGATGTTGCCCAGGAAGCTTTTATTAAAGCTTATCGTGCATTAGGCAATTTTCGTGGCGATAGCGCCTTTTATACTTGGTTGTATAGAATATCAATCAATACAGCTAAAAATTATTTGGTGTCACGAAACAGGAGGTATTCGGATTATCATGTTGATGTGCAGGATGCGGAACAAGTGGGAAATGCGCCGCAATTACAAGGGATGGAAACACCAGATGAGTTGTTACAAAATGATGAGATCATTAGTGTTATTAATGCAGCGATTGAACAGTTACCGGAAGATATGAAAACTGCCATTATATTGAGAGAATTTGAAGGTATGAGTTATGAAGAAATAGCTCAAGCTATGGAGTGTCCAGTTGGAACCGTCAGGTCTCGAATTTTTAGGGCTCGGGAAGCAATTGATGAAAAATTAGGCTCGTTACTAGATTAAAGGCTGAAAGTACAAATGAAAACAGAAATAAATCAAAAAATTTCGCAGTTTCTGGATGATGAATTGCATCATGTAGAGGAAGAGCGTGTGTTATTAAAAATCAGTAAAGACCCTGAATTACTTAAAAAGATGAATCGCTATAAAATGGTGAGTCATGCATTGAAAACGGATACGGTTGTTAAGGTTAAAGATGATTTTCTAAATCAGATAAATAAACAGCTTGAAGATGAGCCTCATTATCTTCTACCCAAGCCCAAAAATAAAAATAAGTATAAAAATAGATCAGTCATGGGGTGGAAGAATGCTTCTATTGCTGTTGCCGCATCTGTTGCCATTGCTTCTGTTTTAGTGTCTCAGAAGTTAAATTTTCAAGAAAATCCACAACCCTCTGCTGTATTAGCTACTGCTGAAACTGTTCCCGAGCAACAAAAGGCTGAAGTTTCTGGCATAGCAGAAGATCAGCAAACTAATGAGTATGCAGCTATGCAACATGAGCGTTTAAAAGCTTATCTTCAAGCGCATAGTGGTGATTTGTATACACATGGGTCGGTAGCTATCCATCCTTATGCACGTGTTGCTAATCATTGATAGGAAAATTACTTTGATTTCTCGACTGGTTTTTGTCTTTTTTATATCTGCAAATTTTGTTTTTGCTGATGAATCTGCTATTGGAGCAATTCAATGGTTGGAAAAAATGAGCCAAGCGATGAAAACACTCAATTATCAAGGCACTGTCATTTTTGCTAAAAATGGACGTGTTGATACGATGAAATATTTTCACGCAACTAACGAAAATGGTCAGGAGCAGGAAAGGTTGTTGTCGTTAAACTCACCAATGCGTGAGGTTGTGAGAGATGCAGGGAAGGTGCATTGTATTTTTCTGGATTCGAATAAAGCACTCATTGACCATCGGCCCATTAGTAGATCTTTTCTTGTTGAAGTACCTACCGATTTTTCAGCATTGAAGGATATTTATCAGTATTCGTTTGCAGGAGAAGAATTAGTTGCCATGCTTCCTGCCATGATTATTTCAATTGAAGCGAAGGATAAAAACCGTTTTAGAAGGAAAATTTGGATCGATAAACAATACTTTCTTCCTTTAAAAGAAGAGGTCTATAATTTAGATGGAAAACCAGTAAAACAAGTGGTTTTTGTAGATTTGCATGTGGGTACTCAATTGCCCTTTGTTGAAATTGACGAAAAGACAAAAAACATAACAATTGAGAATATTCATCAAATAGATTCGTCAATGTCTGCTGATAAAATAAATGATATTGTGTTAGAAAATATCCCAAAGGGTTTTAAAATTGAATTTTTTACTCGGATGGATAGAGTAAATTCAGAAAATTCGGTTGACCATTTATTACTCAGTGATGGTTTTACTTCCATTTCAGTGTACAGAGAAACAAAAACCAATAATAGCAAAAATGGTTTACAAGCTTTGGGGGCAGTAAATTTATTCACTCATATTAGCAAGAATTACCAGATTACAGTAATGGGAGAAGTTCCTGCAACTACTGTCCAGTCCATTGCTCAAAGCGTACACTTTCGTTGAGTTCTATCAATGAATTATTACGTTTTATTTCACATAGAAAATCAGATTTAAGTTCATCACAAGAGACTAATTCTACAGTGCATCCAAAAAAAACATCCGCTTAAACATTTGAGAGCTAATTTTTTTGAAAGTAATGTTCTGAATGTAAGAATAATTCTATTTATTTTTTTATAACCAAGAGTATGACGGGAGATTTGTATGCTCAAAAAAACTATTTACACCTATTTACTGTTAATATTTGTTAGTGCGTCAACATATGCTCAACTACCTGATTTTACAGAAATGGTAAAAGAAAATGGTGCGGCAGTTGTGAATATCAGTACTACATATAAAGCAAAGAATAATGTACTTCAAAATAATGGTGGGCATCAACCAATACCGGAAGGTGTGCCACCAGAAATGGAAGAGTTTTTTAAACATTTTTTTAATAACCCAGAGCGTGGCATGCAGCCTAAAGATTCACAATCATTAGGGTCGGGGTTTATTATTTCTGAAGATGGGTATATTTTAACCAATCATCATGTGGTGAATGGAGCAGATGAGATTCTCGTTAAATTGAAAGATAGGCGACAGTTAGTAGCAAAATTGATTGGCTCTGATGAAAGTACAGATATTGCCCTGTTGCAGGTGGAAGCGAAAGACTTGCCTATTGTAAAAATTGGTTCTCCAGATCAATTACAGGTAGGCGAGTGGGTATTAGCAATAGGCACACCTTTTGGTTTTGACCAATCGGTAACGGCAGGGATAGTCAGCGCTAAAGGAAGAAGTTTGCCACAAGGTAATTATGTCCCGTTTATTCAAACCGATGTGGCGATTAACCCTGGAAATTCTGGTGGACCTTTGTTTGATATGGAAGGTAAAGTCGTGGGTGTAAACTCACAGATTTACAGTCGCTCAGGAGGCTATATGGGATTATCATTTTCGATTCCCATTGATGTAGCAATGAATGTGGTGGAACAGATTAAAACTACTGGGAGTGTTTCCCGTGGCTGGTTAGGCGTTCGTATTCAAGATGTAACTCGTGAGCTGGCTGAATCTTTCAATATGGATAGACCTCAAGGTGCTCTGGTTGCTCAGGTCATTGAGGATAGTCCGTCAGAGGAAGCAGGTATTAAAATTGGTGATGTTATTACGCAATTTGATGGACATAAAATTGATACTTCTAGTGAATTACCGCCTAGAGCTGGTATGGCAACCATCGGTAAAGAAGTCGAGGTTACAGTGATTAGGGATGGGAAGAAAAAGACGCTAGATGTAGTGATAGGTTTGTTGCCAACGGATAAAACAACACTAGCTGCAAATTCAAAACAAACTAAGCCAAATAATAAATTAAACCGGTTAGGGATTAAAGCCGTTGATTTATCGAAGGCACAGCGTAAAAAAATAGATTTGCCAGATGGACAAGGGGTGTTGGTTCAAGAGGTTGGTAAGGGAGCTGCACAGGATGTAGGTATATTAAAAGGGGATGTTATTCTAAGAATTCAGAATAATGTTGTTCGAGACATGGACGATTTTGATAAAATAGTTAAAAAGCTTCCTAAAGGTCAGTCTATTGCTATTTTAGTCCAGCGTCAGGGGAGTCCGATTTTCCGAGCTTTAAAATTAGATAACTAAACTGTGGATCAAAAAAACATAAGAAACTTCTCCATCATCGCACATATCGATCATGGTAAATCAACGCTTGCAGATCGTTTTATTCAAATTTGTGGTGGCTTGACTGACCGGGAAATGGAGGCGCAAGTGCTTGACTCTATGGATATCGAGAGGGAGCGTGGCATAACCATTAAAGCGCAAAGCGTTACTCTGAATTATAAAGCGAATGATGGAGAAACTTATCAGTTAAATTTTATTGATACACCTGGGCATGTGGATTTCTCCTATGAAGTTTCACGTTCACTTGCTGCTTGTGAAGGTGCATTGCTAATCGTTGATGCAGCGCAGGGTGTTGAAGCACAAAGTGTTGCAAATTGTTATACAGCAATCGAACAAGGACTGGAAGTTGTTCCAGTATTAAATAAAATTGACTTGCCATCAGCAGAACCTGAAAGAGTGATGGCTGAAATTGAAGATGTTATCGGCATACCTGCGGATGAAGCACTTAAAATTAGCGCAAAAACAGGCATCGGTGTTGAAGATGTTTTGGAACAGCTTGTAGAAAAGATTCCGCCGCCGACAGGTGATGAACATGGAGCGTTGCAGGCATTAATTATTGATTCCTGGTTCGATAATTATTTGGGTGTTGTTTCATTAGTCAGGATTGTTAATGGGTGTTTGCGAAAAAAACAAAAGCTGATGGTGATGTCCACAGGGAAAAGTTATCTGGCAGAAAAAATAGGTGTTTATACGCCAAAACAGAAGGATACAAACGTTTTAAATACCGGAGAAGTTGGCTTTATTGTTGCCGGAATCAAGGATATATATGGTGCGCCGGTAGGGGATACCATTACTTTGTTTGATAATCCAGCAGAGGATATGTTAGCAGGATTTGAAAAAGTACAACCTCGTGTATTTGCAGGGCTTTATCCTGTTAGTTCAGATGATTATGGTAATATGCGTGAGTCGTTGGATAAATTACGTCTTAATGATGCTGCACTTCATTTTGAACCAGAGACATCACAAGCGTTAGGATTTGGATTTCGTTGTGGATTTCTAGGTATGTTGCACATGGAGATTGTGCAAGAGCGTCTGGAACGCGAATACGATATTAATTTAATTACCACAGCGCCCACGGTAGTTTATGAGGTTGAAGTCCATTCAGGCGAAGTATTAATGGTCGATAATCCAGCAAAATTGCCGGATTCTGGCACTATTACTGAAATTAGAGAGCCGATAATCCTGGCGAATATATTAGTTCCACAAGAATATTTAGGCAGCGTAATTGGTCTTTGTGTTGAAAAACGGGGTGTGCAAAAAAATATGCAATACACAGGGAGCCAAGTTTCTTTGAACTATGAGTTACCTATGAGTGAAGTCGTTCTGGATTTTTTTGATCGATTAAAATCAGTTAGCCGTGGTTATGCTTCCTTTGACTATGAATTTGTTCGTTTTGAACCCGCAGCATTAATTAAACTGGATGTTTTAATTAATGGTGATAAAGTGGACGCGTTGTCCGTTATTGTGCATAAAAATTTAAGTCAGTCTCGAGGACGAGATTTGGTCGAAAAGATGAAAGAGTTAATACCTCGACAAATGTATGAAGTTGCAATACAGGCAGCTATTGGCTCAAAGGTGATTGCAAGATCAACGGTAAAAGCGATGAGGAAAAATGTAACCGCCAAGTGTTATGGCGGCGATATTTCGCGTAAGAAAAAATTGCTGGAAAAACAAAAAGCAGGTAAAAAGCGAATGAAGCAAGTCGGAAACATTGAAATTCCACAAGAAGCTTTTCTTGCAGTTTTGCAAGTGAATAAAGAAAAATAAATATTGGACTGGCTTTAATAACAACCTAAGTATAAAAACCTTAATTTAAATAGATAAACATTAATATGGACTACGATTTTTCATTTTTTCTTGTTATAGCCAGTTTGGTTACAGGGATCATCTGGGGCGGTTACTTACTTTTTACAAAGTTTATTCAAACAGTCCCTGAGTCTGGGAAAGAGCCTTTACTCGTTGAATATGCTCATTCTTTTTTCCCTATTGTGTTTATTGTTTTAATTTTACGTTCTTTTATTGCAGAGCCATTTCGTATTCCTTCTGGATCCATGATGCCTACTTTGCTAGTAGGTGATTTTATTTTGGTTAATAAATTTACTTATGGTATCCGCTTACCGGTTTTGTTTAATAAAGTCATTGAATTAAATAATCCAGAAAGAGGCGATATTGTTGTTTTTCGTTATCCTAAAAATCCTGAGGTTGACTATATAAAACGAGTGGTAGGTCTACCAGGGGATAGAGTCGCTTATTATCAAAAAAAGGTCTTAATTAACGGAAAACCTGCCAAGCAAGTTTCACTAGGTCAATATACAGGTGAAGGGCAGGGGGCTAACATGACGGGGGCGAATCATAATGTTGAGACACTTGGAGAAATCGAACATGATATTTTGATTCGACAAGGAACACCCTCTGTCGAAGGCGTTTTTGTTGTCCCAGAAGGGCATTATTTTGTGATGGGCGACAATCGGGATAATAGTAATGATAGCCGTTATTGGGGCACTGTGCCGGAAGAAAATTTAGTAGGGAAAGCATTCTTTATCTGGATGAGTTGGGATTGGGAAGATGAAGGAATTGGCTTTGATCGTATTGGAACAATTCTGAAATAGGCTAAACTTACAAAGTAACATTGTAGCTATTCTTGCTTAGGAATGGAAATTAAATAACTTATACATTCTCACTTGCTTTTTTGCCCGTCTTGGTTTGTGTAGCAACAGTTACGTAGCTTGCTATGCGCCTGTTGCTACACAAACCAAGACAAACAAAAAATCTGTGTGATAATGCACAACTTATTTAATTTCCATTCCTTAGAACGATCTATTTCTTGATCTTTTCGTAAAGCTAGTGAAAAGTTATTGTATTTAAATTACTTTGGAGAACCCATGATTTTTTCAGGAAACCGTCAAAAAGGATTAACATTTATTTCAATGATGATAATTCTTGGTCTAATTGCTTTTTTTGTCATGATAGGACTAAAAGTTGGACCCATTTATATGAATCATAGCAAAGTGGTTAGCACTTTAGCTGCTGTAGAAGGCTTGAATGGCATTGAGAATATGAGTAAGCGTGAGATTGAGCTTACTATCGCTAAACGCCTAAGTATGAATTATGTTGATAAAATAAAATACGATGACTTTGAGATTAAGAGACAAGGTGAACTTTTAACAGTCAGTATTGATTACGAAAGAGTAGAAAAACTCATGGGAAATTTGAGTGTTTTGGTGGTGTTTTCGGAGTCTTTTGAGGTTGACGGAGATGAATGATTAGAAAACCTGAAATTCTAGCTCAAAAATTAGGACTGGTATTTAAACAACCGCAACTTTTTGGTATGGCACTAACACATCGTAGTGCGGGTGCCAGAAACAATGAAAGACTAGAATATCTCGGCGACTCAATTTTAGGTTTTGTGATTGCTGATCAACTTTTTCAGATGTTTCCAGAAGCAAGTGAAGGAGATTTAAGCAGATTGAGAGCAAGTCTGGTTAATCAAGGTTCCTTAGCTGAAATAGCGAGAGAAAATAATATCGGAGACTATTTGATTTTGGGATCTGGAGAATTGAAAAGTGGTGGATTTAGGCGAGACTCTATCCTATCTGATGCAGTAGAAGCTATTATGGGAGCACTGTTTAAAGACCGGGGAATAAATGTTTGCCAAGAATGGATATTAAATGTATTCAGTAAAAAATTAGCAAATTTGAGTTTACATAGTTGTGAAAAAGACCCCAAAACTCAATTACAAGAACTTATGCAGGCTAAAAAAATTGATTTACCTCGTTATGAGCTAATAAAGACAAAGGGTGTGGAACATAATCAATTGTTTAATGTTGTTTGTACTACAACATTAATAAGTGAGTCCTGTACCGGGACAGGCGTTTCCAGAAAAAGGGCTGAACAATCGGCAGCTGAGAAAATGTTATTATCAATCAATAGACAAAAATAATGAATTGTGGCTATGTTGCATTAATAGGTCGGCCTAATGTGGGGAAATCCACATTAATGAACCACCTTTTAGGTCAAAAAATCAGTATCACTTCAAGAAAGCCTCAAACCACTCGCCATAGAATTTTAGGCATTAATACCACGGAAGCTGGACAAATTATCTATATGGATACGCCGGGTATGCATAAGGATGAAAAAAAAGTATTAAACCGGTATTTAAACAAAACAGCTGACACAGCGTTGTTTGGTGTTGATGTTGTGGTCTGGTTGATTGATGGATTGAGCTGGCATCAATATGATGAAGTGATTTTTACTAAACTTGAGCGAGCAGGATTGCCTGTTATATTAGTTGCAAATAAAGTCGATAAAGTAAAAAATAAAGATGACATATTGGTTTTTTTTGCTAAAGCCAAAGATAGGTTCCCTTTTAAAGAAATGCTTCCTATTTCAGCTTTAAAAGGAATAAATCTAGATAATCTAGAAGAAAATGTTATGAAGTTGTTGCCGGAAGGTGATTTAATTTACCCAGAAGACCAAATAACTGATCGGACAGAACGCTTTTTGGTAGCAGAAATTGTTAGGGAAAAGTTAACAAGACGATTAGGTGATGAATTACCTTATGCCTTGACAGTTGAGATTGAACGTTACGAAGAACTGAAAAAAATCACTAAAATTTATGCGGTTATATGGGTTGAACGTAGCACACAAAAAAATATAGTGATTGGTAAGCAAGGTGAGATGCTTAAAAAAGTCGGGTCAGACGCGCGGCTGGATATTGAAAAATTAATTGACAAAAAAGTTTATTTACAGCTTTGGGTTAAAGTTAAAAAGGGCTGGTCAAATAATGAACGTGCATTACAAAGCCTTGGCTTCATAGAAACAGAATAACTTCCTCCTCATTGAGTTTTAAATGAATAACTCAACAGTCTATTTACAACCTGCATTTATACTGCGCCACAAAAAATATCGCGAAACAAGCGTTATCATTGATGTTTTGACCAAAGATTTTGGTATTGTGTCAATTCTTGCGAGGGGTGTGAGAAAGAAAAAATCAAAAATAGCAGGCTTACTTTTAGCCTTTACCGCATTAAAAATCTCTTATATTGGCAAACACGAGTTAAAAATATTGACACAGATTGAATTAGATTTACCCACTATTCAGCTTAATGGTCTATCCTTATATAGCGGCTTTTATGTTAATGAGTTGATAACATATTTTTTACATAAAGAGGATCCCCACCCAGAAGTATTTAATCAATATTTACAATGCTTAGTGATGCTGGGTGATTCAAATGACATTGAACAAACTCTACGTTTTTTTGAACTCAACTTAATGGAAACAATTGGTTATGGAGTTCAGCTTAATAGAGATGCAAATAACGATACTAAAATTAATCCAACAACTAAATATTTATTTAGAGGTGAGAAAGGAATGGTCGAAAGCCCAGATGGATATATTTGCGGAGTGACCCTTTTGGCTATGGATGCAAGGGAATCGTTAGATAAACAAGCATTATATGAAGCTAAGCAGTTAATGAGACGAATTATCGATTTTCAATTGCAAGGGAAAAAACTTAAAAGTAGAGCTGTGTTGGCAAAAATTATTAATCAAATATGAAAAAACGAGCCATATTATTAGGTGTAAACATCGATCATGTTGCGACATTAAGGCAAGCAAGAGGAACCAAGTATCCTGACCCAGTACAGGCGGCATTAGTAGCGGAACAGGCTGGCGCAGATGGTATAACAGCTCATTTAAGGGAAGATCGTCGCCACATTCAGGATAGAGACATCCATTTACTACAGGAAATGTTGCATACAAGGTTAAATCTGGAAATGGCAGTGACTGATGAAATGATTGCGATTGCAAAAGAAGTCAATCCAGTGGCTTGTTGTCTAGTGCCAGAAAAACGGCAAGAGCTAACAACCGAGGGTGGGCTAGATGTGGCTGGAAACGCAGATAAAATGAAGCATGTTTGTCAACAATTGGCTGAATCAGGTATTGAAGTTTCATTATTTATTGATCCAGATTTTAAGCAAATTGATGCGGCTATTGCTGCGGGAGCACCCGTAGTCGAATTGCATACTGGCTGCTATGTCGAAGCAGAGAATAGTATTAAATTAAACTCAGAATTAACAAGAATTCAAAAAGCAGCAAAATATGCTAATGACGCTGGTTTGCAGGTCAATGCAGGACATGGATTACACTTTCATAATGTTGATGTTATTTGTAAAATTCCTGAAATAATCGAATTAAATATTGGTCATTCAGTTATTGCACAGAGTGTTTTCTCAGGATTAGATCAAACCGTTAGGGATTTGAAAAAAATCATGTTAGAAAGTAGAGCTTTATAGGTGAGAGATGCGGAATAAACTAGAGAGTTATCAGCTAACATCAAAAGGAGATCGAGAACAAAATCAGGACTGTGCTATGTACAAAGTAAGCAATGAGTATGGTTTATTTGTTGTCGCCGATGGATTGGGAGGGCATCAGGGAGGAGAAAAAGCATCACGATTTTTTTGCCAAGGAATTTTTGATCAAGCAGCTAAACACCAGAAGTTGATTAAAAATGCAAAGCAGAATTCAGAAAAAATATTTTCAGAATGGATCGGTGCTGCTGTCAATGATATGAAAAAATATTTTCAAGATGACGAAGTGGTTGAAAATGCGTATACAACCTGCGTAATTTTATATCTTGATGAAAACATTACAGCTATTGCTCATTGTGGTGATTCACGAATTTATAGAGTGAATAAAAAAGAGGTGTTGTGGCGAACCAAAGATCATTCATTAATACAGCAACGAGTAGATGAAGGACATATCACTGAAAGTGAAATGGGTGAACACCCGAACCAAAATCTAATAACGCGGACTATTAATGCACTGACAGATCATCAAGCAGAAATAGCTATTTATCCCCCGATAGAAAAAGGTGAGACCTTCATATTATGTACAGATGGTTTTTGGGAGTACATAAAAAAAGAAGATTTATTACGACTTGCTACAACAAGTGATGGATCCAGAGAATTAAGAAGTACCGCCAAAATGATGAATATGCACGCTTATGGAAGTGGTGATAATTTGACTGTGCAATGGGTTAGATATACTTAATAATCATTTTTCCTGATTCGCCAGAGTTTTCCTCTAAAATAAATTAGATCTTTAGACTGTTGCCAAAATCTTTAATAGATTCTTGGAGAATTAAGCCTATATCGATTACTCTTGTCAATCACCCTAAAATTTTCTAGCTTAAGATTAATTGATTTTTCAAGCTGAAATTCATCAAATATCCTTTGACCAACAAAGGGTAAAACGTGCCCCTTCTAAAGATGAGTCGGTCATTGAAATAGATACTTTGTGTGCGAACATAATTTTCTGAGTAATAGCAAGCCCCCTAGCCCATGCTCGCCAGTTTGTTTATCTCTGCTCTTATCTAATTAAGCTAATAGCAACTAATAAATACAAGAAAAAAGGCGTTTGTTGTCATATCAATGTGGTCGAAGAGATCACTCAGTTTAAAATGATATTGTCGGTTGAAAAAATTAGCAAATATTTTTTAATCCCCGTGCTTGAATAAATACTAGAAACTTTTTCTTGTATTATCAAAGAGTTCTCAATTGATTTATTTTAGTTAGTACTGCATATAGAATTTTCGAATAAAAAAATACAGTTATAATTAAACCAAGCCAACTAGAAAGAAAAGGACATGAAAACTATGAATACCAAATATTTACAAATATTTTTTATTATTTTTTCTATTATTAGTATTTCCTGTACTCCTCAAGATTCACCAGATGAAAAACCTAATGAAGCCCCTATTGATAATACGCCAATCGTTGAACCTGTAGAACCAGAAGTTGTATCACCCATCAGCGAAAAGCTAAAAAATATAACGCCTATTGGCCTTCACCCTGGAGGTATTGCGGGCTGGACTGGCGACCCATATTTTAGTGATTTTATTAAAATGGATGATCGAAATTGGCTGATCAATGGAGGTACTTGGGAAGGTATTATCCAAGAATTTAATCCTGCTCTGATTAATCGTGATGGCTATCCTATCGCGATGCCTGTTGGCACTTATAAAGACAAAAAAGGGGCAACTGTCATAATTCCTAAAGAAGCTTATTTCTTTACCAATCCGGGGCAAGGAGGAGACTTAGCCGCTCGCAAAGCCTATTTAGGTCGATACGTTTTAGAATGGAAGGGAGATGCGGATATACGAGCTGGTGAAGGAATGGAATATCTTTCAGGAGATCCTGAAAAAGGAACCCTTCTTAATGGAAGACGTGTTTATCGTACAAAAAAGGTAGCGCAACCTAATGGCGTAAGAGTTGAAGTTCGCGCCATTGGAAAGACTCCCATTACGGATATTCGTCTCTCTATGCCTGACCCTAAAGCCCCATGGAAAAAATCATTAGAAAAAGGAATATTTCATCCTACCTTTTTAGAACGTATTGCTGATAAGGATTGGGCTTATATCCGTATTATGAATATGATTAGCGCAAATGGAAACCCCCAGCAAACTTGGGCTGATCGCCGACAACCTAATCATTGTTTTCAAGAAGGGATTATTGCTACCCGCACACCCGCCTCGAAAGATTTTGTCATCTATGATGATAAAAAGGGGAATATTTATCGCCCTACGAATATTAGAAATACCGGCATGTCTTTTGAATACATGGTGGAATTGGCGAATGTTACTAAAAAAGATTTATGGCTTACCACCCCTCACCTTCTTGATGATGATGCACTGCATAAATTTGCAAAACTTGTCGCGTTTGGTAGTGATGGTATAAATCCTTATGACAAACTTCAAGACAACCCGATTCATCCCCCTCTTGATCCTAGTTTAAATCTGTATCTGGAATTTTCTAATGAAGTTTGGCAGTGGCCTAACGATGCTTTTGCACAGACGATATGGTCAAAGTTAGAAGCTGATAAATTAGGAAATTCTGTTCCCGCATTTAATGCACAACAGTTTTCTCGACTCTGGAGAATCTTTGAAACCTACCTTCAACCGGATCGAGTGCATCGAGTTGCGGCAGCTTGGGCGCATAGTGGTGCACCCGATAGTTATACTGATAAATTTATAAATGAGTTTTACAATAATGACAGCTTGTTAAAACCGGAAATCCTTTCACCTGCAACGTATTTTGGTAATGATATTCAGCAATGGGTTTTTGACAATAAACCTAAGCTTCCCGGAAAACCAAATCATCCCTATTGGACAAGTAGTCAATTTAATGATGATCAGAATGAAATGTTTGATGTTTGGACTCGTTTGATGCTATCCGAAAAAGGCTATGGTGGAATTTCTCAAAGAGATACTGTTAGTCAGCCAGGAGGATTTGATAAAACCATTTACGATATAGCAAAAAAGAAAGGATTAGCCTTAATAGCTTACGAAGGAGGGCCATCGATTTATACTAATAAAATGAATACATTGGGTGGAACAGAAGACGATGGGATAACGCTCTTTATGAATAAAAGCAATCGGAATCCACGCATTGCTGACTTATACCTTATTCACATGAACCAAGGTTTGGAACGAGGAATAAGATCACATTCCATGTTTACAATGTCAGGCATGTGGAGTAAATATGGTCAATGGGGGCATTTAGAGTATCTTTTACAAGACCCAGATACCTCACCTAAATATAGCTTTATGAAAAATTGGTTTGATTCAGCCAAAAAAATAAATGATATTAACAGTCCAATTGGCACGGTTCCTCAGTTTACCAGAGAAACATTACCTGTCTTGGAAGTCTCTAGAAATACAAACATTATTATCGAGACATCAGGCGGAGAGGGGCAGCGAATTGTTGAAGAAATATCCACAATACTTCCTAAAGGTCTACAATTTGATGTCACATCAATGACTCTTTCTGGCAAACCTACAGAAGCAGGCAAGGGATATGTTTATTTAATGGTTAAAGATGCTGACGGTGATGCATCATGGAAAACATTTCAAATTACCGTCATCAGAGAAGGCGCTTATGGCCCGGCTGTCACCATAGATTTCGAAAATCTTACGCACGGCACTATTCCCTCTGGCGTTTATAAAGCCCCTTCTGGATATGTGATCGAAGATGCAGGATATCAAAATTCACGTGATTTGGATGTTCTAGGAATACCGAACGGATTCAATAGCACCATAGTTGAAAATCATACCTGGAGTCGCTCGATTAATCTAAAATATCCTAGTGGTTTTTTTAATTTAGCGTCTTTTGATTATGCAACTAATCAATGGGGAGGTGATATGTCGGTTAATGTCACTGCATTTTTCATTGATGGGACTACAGCTTCGTTAGCTTTATCGACTGATGAGAAAAAAATGACTACCCAAATTGTCAATTGGAATGGACTTGAAAAAGTTGAATTTAAATATGCAAAAGCGAATGGAGCACTGGATAATTTTGTACTTAGCAAAGATAAAATAACCCAAGTAAATGAATAGATTTAGTGCTCCTCACCTGGTTCATACAACAATTTGTTATTTATTCAAGCTCGATCAAGTGAATATCATCCACCATTCCCCCTGTACCGTGGATATAAACTTGAGTCCAAGTTTCATTATTTGGAATGGTAACTACGAGTTCTTTTTGTGACCAATTGCTAGTGGTGAATTTTAATTCCGTATTTTCTAGGTGACTCCCTTTTATTCCTATTCGGATAAGATTATCAGCCGTTGCTGTTGCTACTAGTTTATAAGATTTACCAGATATTACAGAGACCACCTGATCAATCCATGTCCAGCTATCGTGTGATTGAATTTGTAATACAGCTCCACGGTCAATGTTTGATAGGTGGTTAGCTTGCCCATGTTTAAGATTCCATAAGAAAAGAGAATCTTCAAAGTCAGGATTTAAAATTTTATCAATGACCGGAGTAATTGATATATTATCTATAAAGAATGAACCAGTCCCAGCTGACTTCCATGCCCACGCGAGAACATGGCGTGTTTGTTCGGGGATAGTGAAGTAAAAAGATTTTTTTTGATAAGTTGCTGAAGATACATTAACTACCTTTGTATCGCCCAACGAGCTGTAGTCTTGAGTGAAAAAACTAATTCCCATTGTGCCAACAATGTCAGTATTATCTCTTTTACTAAGGGATTGATATTTGTACGTAATACTCGGTTCAAAATCTGGCAAAAATTGTCCTCTTCCCTGATTGCGTATTTCCAAGACTTTGTTAGTCGAATTAGTTTGAATTACTTCCGTATCCCCCCAATTGCTCCATGAGTCCCCACCCTCTTCAAAACCACCATCAACCACTAGCCCATATTTTGCATTATTTTTATCAGTAGGAGTCAATAAAAAAAATTGCTGCTTATTTGTTCTTCGTGATTCCGCAAGAGCAATAATTTGGCCGGCATTGTTAATGTCATAAGCCCGACTCAAGTGCCATTCGGTAGGTCTATTTTTTAATTTGTTAAGATTGTGAATTTTGAAATTTTTCCAGATGTGAGCAAAGCTGCCGCTATTCACGTTGGTATTGTTAATGATAGTGTGGCTGAAAGTTCCAACAATAACGCTACCATCGTTGATGTCTGTCGCAATTATTGAGAAATGAGGATTGTCTTTTGCATTAAAACTGTCAGGAACCCCTAAATCAATTAGTTCGCCCTCCGGATAGGCTATAGTCTTTGCCCAGAGGAATCCAGGGCTACGAACGAATCTTGGATCAATAGTAAAACTATATTCTCCAACAACATCCCCATGACTGTTGACAGCTGCAGCAGCACCATCATCAATCATATTGAATGTTGATGGAGCTAGACCAAGATTTTTAAAGTCATCATCTTCCAAACGAAAGGGCAATCGCACACGATTGCCTCCAAAATTTTCAGACCAATAGCTTCCAACAACAACTGTTCTTCCATTAACAAAATTGATATCGAGGTTGTCAATAAATTCAAATTCTTTATTTATGTTTCCAGTTTCAATTGGAATAGCGATCCCATCACTATTCCACAGGGCAGTTCCTGCACCAATAATGTCTCCGGCTTCATTAATTTTACCCGAATTAAAACCAATGCCAAAGTCACGCCCTCCTTCTAACCTATTAAAGCCTTCGGCAAGATCCCATTGAAAACTAACACGAGACTCTAAGGATAAATCTTCGGAAGTATGGTAGAAACCGATAACAGTACCATTGTTATTAATTCCCCTAACAAAACCACCTTCAAAGTTATCAGGCAAAGGAATTTGAATAAGTGGTTCATCAAGTTGATTGTCCCAAAGTGCTAGTCGATAAGTACCGTCTCCCATTCTGTGAAAGGCTGCAATATCACCAGCATCATTCAAAGCAGGACTAGATGACCACTCTATTTCAACGCCATCAATATCTTCCGACGAGTGAATAACACCGTTTTTTGAGCTAAAGATTAAAATTCTATTATCAATTACATGCCTACCAGATACCATTCCAGTATTATTTAAAAACAGTCCACTTTTTTCCTTCGGATGTCCATCGATAACCTCACCCGGTGGAGTAATGGGTTGAAGCTCATAATAAGGAATAGGGGTCGTATCAATGTGATCTTCTAATAGCAACCCTTCTTGAGCATTTCCCGGACTAGAAGAAGTGATAATTACTAAAGCTAAACCGGCAACGATGTAGAATAATTTCATAAATAACTCACTTTGATTATTGACAACTATTTCACGAAAAATAGTCGCCCTATTGAAATATTAAGAGTTCATTACAATAATTATTGGTTTTTAAATAAAAGTCAATCTATATTTGTTACTCATTCTACGAACCGAAAACTTTAAGGCATTCCTCTTTTTAAAAAAGAAGGTCTCTCCTATTTGATTCAATTTTTTTTGTAGAGAGCTTAGGTCGGTATCAGTAGATGTGCTAGAATTTTCCCCTAACTAAATTGATAGGGTGATTCAAAAGATCATTTCGTTGTTAGACTAAAAATAAATTAGCGTTAAGATAATTGAACAATTTTTTAAACTTAAGGTGTAATGAATAAGCAAAGAAAAGCAGTGGCATTAATTTCCGGAGGTCTGGACTCATTATTAGCCGCAAAAACAGTGAAAGAACAAGGCATTCACGTTGAAGGGATCAATTTTTATACCGGTTTTTGTGTGGAAGGTCATACCCACGCCATTAGAAAAAAAGATAAGGATAAACCAAAAAGAAATAATGCTTTATGGTCGGCCGAGCAGTTAGGCATAAAATTACATATTGTCGATATTATAGAAGAATATAAAAATGTGTTAATTAATCCTAAACATGGTTACGGGGCAAACATGAACCCTTGTCTGGATTGCAAAATTTTTATGGTGCATAAAGCTAAACAATGGATTGAGGAAAATGACTTTGACTTTATTATTACCGGTGAAGTGATAGGGCAACGTCCTATGTCACAAAGAAAAGATACCATGCCGGTTATCGCTACTGAGTCAGGTGCTGATGATTTATTGTTACGTCCATTATGTGCAAAAAATTTACCGATGACACTACCGGAAAGAGAAGGCTGGGTTGACCGAGAGAAACTTTACGGTTTTAGTGGTCGAACCCGTAAGCCACAGATGCAATTAGCCAATGACTTCGGCTTTGAAGATTTTGCACAACCGGCGGGTGGATGCTGTTTTTTGACTGACAAAAGTTATTCAGATAAATTGGTTGACTTATGGACTTCCAGAGGCCGCAAAGAATATGAACTGGATGATATTATGCTATTAAAAGTAGGCCGACATATTAGACCCAAAGATAATTTTAAAGGGATTGTTGCAAGAGAGGATGGCGAAGCACGTTTTCTGGAAGGCTATAAAAAACAGTTCATCAATATGAATTGTTCAAGCCATCGTGGTCCATTAGCCATGATAGATGGCTCTCCTACGGAGGAAGATTTAATCATA